>Ga0209589_1001260_pt1 | contig 41141 bp, 17 predicted proteins | sample CowpeawhiteBW_FD_187525 | JGI IMG/M metagenome (GOLD analysis project Ga0209589, IMG submission 187525) | Root nodule microbial communities of legume samples collected from California USA - Cow pea white BW (SPAdes) (version 2) | ecosystem: Host-associated > Plants > Roots > Nodule | place: USA...
AGGTGAAAAAAAAAAAAAGCAAGAGGAAAAGAAGAGCAGAAGTCAAAGTTGTCATTAACCTCAAAATCTGTCATAAACGGTAAAAAGATCGCGAAGAGATACCGTGACAAATCCGAAATATCGGAAGGAGTTGGAGGGCAAATCTGTCTTTACGCAGAGCTTATAAAAGTTTCGATATCGGTTCTTCTTCCATTCCAGCACATCCTAATTTCCAAACCACTGCGTACACAGCCGCCGTCTCTCTCTCACTATCTCACTTTCTCTCAACGGCTTTTTCCGGCGTATTTCGCCGGAGAACAACCACGGCTGCAATCGCCGGTGACTTGGAGGGCTTCGCCGGGGAGCAATCGTATCTACGGACGGTGGTTCGTAAGAGTTTGGTTTCGTGCATGTTGAAACGGCGGCGTTTGGTGGTGGTGGTGAGCAATCGGGAGAGAGTGGGGTAGGATGTAGTTTGGTTGATCGGGGGAGATGGGGAGAGTGGTCGTGGGGGTGGCGGTGACGGTGGCTGTGGCGACGTGTGCGGTTGCGGCGGTGGTGGTGGGGCGGAGAGTGAAAAGCAGGAGGAAGTGGAAGAAAGTGGCGAATGTGGTGAGGGAACTGGAGGAAGGGTGCGACACTAGGGTTGGTAGGTTGAGGCAAGTGGTGGATGCCATGGCCGTGGAGATGCACGCCGGGTTGGCATCTGAAGGTGGCTCCAAGCTCAAAATGCTTCTCACATTCGTCGATAATCTCCCAAATGGGTAATAATCTTTTTCTTCTTTTCCTTCGTTAGGTTCCGATTGCATTGCCCCTATGCTGTCCTTAACTGTGCCATTGAGAGTCTTCTTTGCCTGGGAAGTCAATGTGTCGTTCCCCTTCTTTGATCTTTGTTTTCTTTTTTTTCAGCATTTTCTCATTTTTGTCTTTTTACGTCGTCATTCTTGTGTGTAGTTGTGGTCTAATTACATCAAGATACTGTTTATTTCTATTTCACTCTTATGATTTGTGCATATTTTCTACCCACGTGCATTTATATCTGTTGCAGTATATATTGTTTTCAAATATGTCAATCGCGTTCTTTTTTATGTTCTTGATTTGATATGATGGAACTTTTAAGTTTTTTTAAATAACATTTCGAATGATTTTTAGAATATTTTTAGTAGAAATCAATGATATTACAATTCGTGATTCATGACTGGTTAAACAGTACTGTCATCGTATTTTAATTAAATTCCTCTTTGAACTGGGGTTTCTGCTGAACTACAACTTTTGCAACATCCACTGCATTGCCCGTTTATAGTGTACCATTTTGAGAATTCCTTACTATGACACATGATTTGAGTTACAGAATCTAAATGTTGGACTGCCATCGTATCTATATCTGTTTTGAGCGTTGCTCACGATCGCACACGATGCCTGAGCATATTTTTTTTTGGAATGCAGAGTGGTATTTGTTAAATTAATTTGATTCTATAACTTTGTCTCCGCTTTGATATGTTCAGTTCAATATGAATGTGATATATTTATATATTTTTCTACTTCTATTATCAGGACAGAGAGAGGAACATATTATGCACTTCATCTCGGCGGTACAAATTTTAGGGTTTTGCGTGTTCAATTAAGTGGTCAACCAACTTCAGACTTGGAACATGAAGTAGAACGACAACCCATTCCCCAAAATGTAATGACCAGCACAAGCGAGGTGACTTGACCAAAACACTAAAATTTTGGACTTACGTGGTTTTTGCTTGGTCTTTTAACATGGTAGAGGTTGACTGATTTTGTTGCCTGCAGGATCTCTTTGATTTTATTGCATCTTCGTTGAAGGATTTCATTGTCAAAGAAGGAGACGGTTCCAATATTTCACAGGGAAGAAGAGAACTTGGATTTACATTCTCCTTTCCCGTGAAGCAAATGTCTGTTTCCTCTGGCATTTTAATCAAATGGACGAAAGGTTTTTCCATTGTAGACATGGTTAGTCACGTGACTTTAAAGAGTTTTTTTTTGGGAATTGGAAAAGCTTATACTCTTAGGGAATATTATGCTATGTGGAAAATTCTTGTATCATGATTTTGAATAGGGTAATAGTTTGTTTAGTTTTATATTTTATACTTTATATAAAAAGTTATCTATAAGCCCAGTGCATTTAGTTAGTTGTGTCGCTAATATAATTCTTGTTCGGTTATCTTTCATATAGATCTCATTGCAGCCTTTTAACTGTATAGGCCAAATTAGTTTTTTTTAATGGCTTTTTGTGCTTCCCCCTTTAAGAGTTACAAAATGGAAGTAAAGAACCTTCTCAATTTGCAGAAGCTCTAATAATAACAATGTGTAAATATCATGACCATGTTATATTAAGAACAGCTGTCGGTTGTCAGGTAGGAAGAGATGTTGCAGCATGTTTGCAAGAAGCCTTGATCCGGAATGGCCTAGATGTTCGGGTAGCTGCCTTGGTAAGGAAGTACTTTCTTTTAACCCCCAGTTATATTTGTATCCTCCAACTCCAGAATGTTGCCCAGAACAATGTCTGATAATTACACAACTTGGTATTATGCCTGTTTAATGAATTGCTACGTTTCCAAAGTCATTTTTATCAGTTATTTCTACGTTTTTTTGAATGAAGGATAAATGGTGGTAGATTTATTTTTGTTGAGAAATTGTGTTGCATTTTTTCATTGCAGTGAAATTATTTTTTTAATGCACTCTAATTATGTGGAGAACTGTGCTGCCTTGGTATTGTGCATTATGTTTTATTTATGATTATTATTATTATTATTATGGGAAACATGATTTCATGTTCATGTTCAACAGGTTAATGACACTGTTGGAACATTAGCAGTCGGACATTATCACGATCCTGATACTGTTGCTGCAATTATAATTGGTACTGGTACAAATGCCTGTTATTTGGAACGAGTTGATGCTATTATCAAGTGCCAAGGTCTTCTTATGTCATCTGGGCGCATGGTATTGCTTTTTCTTGTTTTCACTTCTGTCTTTTGTTGCTTATGAAATTTCAGCAAGTTTAACTCTTCTGGTTTTTAGGTTGTCAATATGGAATGGGGGAACTTTTGGTCATCTCACTTGCCAAGAACATCGTATGACATTGATTTGGATGCTGCTAGCCCTAATCCAAATGATCAGGTGGGGTTCTGCATCAGATGACTTCTGTTGTTTGATTTGTCGTGACTAAAATATTGGATATTTGGATACAGGGTTTTGAGAAAATGATATCTGGAATGTATCTTGGTGATTTAGTGAGGAGAGTCATTCTCAGGATGACATTAGAGTCCGATATGTTTGGACCTATCTCTCCAAAGCTTTCAATGCCTTTCATACTGAGGTTAGTACTGAGTTCTTGCTGTTTGTTGAATGTATTATCCATTCATTTGTTTTTAAAGTCTGCTTTTTATTGTAACGGTTCAATTCCATTTTAGATTTTGATTGCCATCGATCAATTTCAATGTCTTAAAGATGGTTGATCATTTATTTTTGTCCATTACTTCTGGAGAGTAAATTTGCTATATATTTATTAAGTGAACTTAGAATGATTTATTTGATCCTGACTTGATCGCCTGATGCAAACTTTTTGCTTAGTATTAGAAGTTATACTGATGGTGAGGGTATGATGGTTTTTTCTTAATTTCTGAAATGGTGTGACTTACCCATTCTTGTCTCTTGATGGAAATTCAGGACTCCTTTGATGGCTGCCATGCATGAGGATAACTCGCCTGACTTGAGAGAAGTAGCAAGAATCCTTAATGATATATTTGAGGTAAAAAATATGTTTTGGCCTTGGGTGCTGTAGTGTAATACTAATATTTTGCTGTATTTGGGTGTGTGTCTCAGATCCCTGATGTTCCTTTGAAGGCAAGAAAAATAGTGGTGAAGGTGTGTGATGTGGTGACTCGTAGAGCTGCTCGATTGGCAGCTGCTGGTATTGTTGGAATCTTGAAAAAGATTGGTAGGGACGGTAGTGGTGGCATCACAGGTGGACGGAGTAGAAGTGATATGAAAATGAAAAGAACAGTGGTGGCAATTGAAGGGGGGTTGTATTCTAAATATGCATTGTTTAGGGAGTACTTGCGTGAAGCTCTAAATGAAATATTGGGAGAAGATATTGCCAAGCACGTTATTCTAAAGGTCACCGAAGATGGATCTGGCATTGGGTCTGCACTGCTTGCTGCCTCCTATTCATCCTAAACTGTCCATAAAGGGTACACTGCCATAAATATATATATAATTTGTTTAATATATTTATATATATATATATATATATATATATATATATATATATATATATATATATATATATATATATATATATAGGCACACACACACGTATAGCCATGTAAATCAGAATTTGTTCTCCATATTTTAAATATCTCTGTATAAAGGAAGGTTTCGTCTATTCTTTGACCAAGTTATCTTCATTTATATGATTATTATTTTTTTAACGCAGTGTGTTTATGGCATTGATGTCTCGCCTGTGACTAGGAAGGAGTGATATCTTTTGTGATTGAAGTTTGCTTATTATGTCTTGTTTTCTTGTTAACAAATTATTATATCTGAATGCTTTTTCAGTTACCTATTAACTAGCCTACAATGATTTTGTCGATGACAAGCCCAACAATTAACGTTGTTGTGATGAGTTTACCATATTAAAATGTTTATTCGAACGTCCACTTTTTTCAGGTTTATTTAAATAAATAATTTAGGTCGCAGTCTTTCTGAATTTCTTCTTCCCTTTTCTTTGTCTCTCATAATCCTTTCTTAGTTTAGTGACTTTATTCTCAACTGTCTTTTGTATTTATTTTTCACGTATGAAGAAATAGTTTACATTAATAAACATTTAAATCATTTTAAGCTTTAATTTATTTATTATGTTGTATGGGTATATGCTTTTCATGATATTTTTGGTATGTAATAATTAAATCATTCAATTTTTACTATAAAAGGTACTTACTTTTTGTATTTTAAAATAAAACAATGAAAGAAAATCTCATTTATTAAAATTTAAGGGATGGCGTGGCTTATTATTGAAAACATAAAAATTATGAATATTTATTGAAACAACTAAAAATTGTGAGTGGCCTGTTTAAAAGGTGGTAAAAATCTACTATGAAAAGAGAGTTATCAATGTCATTTAGTACCACTAATCGCAATTTCACTTTTATTGATAAAAGTTTGTAAAAATACTGATATATTTTATATTATATATATGTTAAAATAAACCATACAGCTTATCCTTTTAGTTAAATACAATTATTTAACATTTTGAGCATAATGTTTTTATACATGAGTGAAGCAGGCCACGTTATCACGTGGTCCTCTCAAGTTTTCTATCCCATTTTTATTCATAAGGTAGATACAATTTTATTAGCTGTATTCGTATGCAGAAAAATCATTCATCTGGTACAATCAAAATAGCACTGAAAAATAAATACTATAGTAAAGATACAGTTTTTTCCTTGATTTTATTCTTAAATTTTCTAGTTATTTTATTTCCAAAAAAATAATTCTAAAACACTTTTTATTTATTTATTTATTTAGGTAGATGTTTTAAGTCAACTTAAATTATTATAGTGTAGTATATTTTATTTTCAATTCAAATTATTTTTAAAATATTTTATAAATTAATAATAAAGAGATTCACTCTTGATATATATATATATATATATATATATATATATATATATATAATTTTTTTTTAATTTTAATTTTTAAAAATTATTTTTCTAAATTTAAGGATTTTCTTTTTAATTTTATCTTTTTAATAATTATTTTTTAAAATTTAAATAATTATTCATGATAATTACTCACACAAATGAAAGCATCTTTAAAAACTTAAGTAGATAAAAGTGTGTGATAATAGAATATCAATAAATGGTATCGAGTAAAAAATATGTATTCTGTGAAAAATATATTAATAATTAAAATATACATTATTTATAATAATAAAGATGATTTCTTTTTTTTTTCACGTATCCTTAATTATTTTAAAAATTAATTATTTTATAAATAATTTATTTTTAATATTTTTTTACAAATCTCTTTTATTTTAAATTATTATTTAAATTATTATTTTATATATTTTATTTTTTTAATTTTATATTTAATTATATATTTATTATTGATATTAATATTTTTAAAAATTAAAAAATACGAATAGCAGCGTTTGTTCGCTGGTAATTATTAAAATCAGTACTATTTTCCAATATTTCAAGAATAATATAGTAACTGATATGCCCAGAACAAATATTATTTTTAATATAAATAAATATATCAAATATATTTTTAATCCATTTATTATCTTCTTGAACAGAAAAGAAAAAGGAGAAAATAACAGTTATCGTAAAATAAAGTGACTCAAAACCGCTACTCAGCGTTACGAACTTGTATTTTTGTATGCAATGGCGTCCCAAGGTAAATCCGATGCAGGCGCCGCCGCTGCCAACGGCCGAAAAAGAAGACGCTATCTTCCTCATAACGTTTGTTTTCTCGTGTCTCTTCTCTTACGTAGTTTTTGCATTTCCAAGTTTCTCTTATTTTGTGGCTGAGTTTTTGTTTTCGTGAGTTTTTCCAGAAAACAGTGAAGAAGGGTTCGTATCCTCTGCGGCCTGGCGTGCAAGGCTTTTTCATCACTTGCGACGGCGGAAGGGAACACCAAGCCTCTCGGGAAGCTCTCAATATTCTTGATTCCGTATGATATACATTTATATTTAAGAATTAAACACGATATTTATGGGTAGAGTTTTCTGAATATGAGTTTTCACCTTCAATTTTAAGGAGATACCGATACCGCTTAACTTTTAGTTTTGCCATTTGTTCAAATGCAAATTTCCACTAGAGCAAGGGTTTTATTTCTGTTGTTAGTTTATTTTATCATTTATCGAACCTAGACACTGTATGGTTGTTCCCATCACTTTGGCCCTGGTTGGTCAATCTGAGTTGTTTTAGGTGCTATCTGAATGTTTGTTTATTCCGAGCACAACATTCACAACATTCAAACACGTGACCTTACTAAAATCTGAGTTGAATTATATTTTGTTTTGAAGTGGGCACTATTTTTTTGGTTTCTTTTGCTTTGTGAAACTATATCATGCTTTCGGTTGTTTGTCATGCAGTTTTATGAAGAGCTAGTTGGTGGGGAACGTTCAAGTGTAAAGGAATTACCCAGCAAACCCTTAAATAAAAAAATCACGTTTGCAGATTCTGACTCTTCTGGTAGTGAGGACGATGATGATGATGATAATGCTGAGGAGGAGGAGCGGCAGGAGGAGGATGAGGCAAAGGCGGACAAAAAGCCCAAATTGGATACTTTAAAGGATGAAAATGTTGGTCTTGATGGTGGAACTGGCGGGGAATCAGATCCTTGTAAAGTTGATGAACCACACACTCAGGCATTAGATAAACTTAGTGAGGGTAAAGGAGACATAGATAATATTAAGACTGCAGAAGCGGTAGTGGATGAACTACCAGCTGTGAAAGAGTGCAGCAAAACAAACGTGGTAGAGAAGTCTATTGATAAGTTAATTGATGAAGAATTGAAAGAATTGGGAGACAAGAATAAGGTGACTTCATAAGACTAATGTTCTGTATACTATTTTATTCTGTCACTGAAAAACTTGGCTCACAGAACTTATGTTTCTTATATTTACGGGTTCACCCAATCATTTTTTGTTGTCTATGAGCATATGCACGTACTCGTGCAACTAATGCTGAGGTCTCTATCTGGGGCATGTTTATCTTTATAAAATTTCTACTTTCATTCTTATATTACTTTTAATGAAGAAAAACCACCTTATATAAGTACCAGTTACTGTTCGAAAGAAAATAACTTCTATTGCTTTTGCTACTTTTTGTATTAACTTTTGAAAATTAAAAAGTGACATTTTTTGTAATTAAAAATGTAAAAACATAAGATGCTTTGGGGCAAAAACTGACTTCAAGAGTAGTATTATATTATCTGGATATCTAAAATAATTACTGCTTATGACTTTTTATCAAGTAGTATTAGGATCAGCTTTTATATTTATCATTTTTCCTTGGTAGAGTTTATTTTTTGGGTGAAGAGAAGAGTAAATTAAAATTGTAGAAAGCACTGTGCTCAATTCTTCAGTTCATTGTGTGTTGGAGTATGATTTGAGGGTACTGTGGCAGACATCTGACCCTAGGATTTGTTTCAACTTTCAATTGTGAATTTGTGTTTTGCTAAGGTGATTTTTTTTTTTTCCGAACAGAGACGGTTTGTCAAGCTTGATTCTGGTTGTAATGGTGTGGTATTTATTCAAATGAGGAAGAAAGATGGAGATAGAAGCCCCAAGGATATCGTTCATCAGATAGTGACATCAGCTGCATCAACAAGGAAACATATGTCTAGGTATATTTGTAGTCTCTCTCTTTATGTGTGTGTGTGTATATAACATAAGCACAGAAAAAAACCGATGCAGTGTTGACTACTTTTAGGTTTATTTTGAGAATTTTGCCAATTGAAGTCTCATGTTACGCTTCAAAGGAGGAAATTTCAAAAGCAATGCAGCCTCTTGTGGAACAGTACTTCCCTGAGGAAACTCAAAATCCACACAAGGTAATACTGTTCTTGTATTACATTTTCTTTTGAACTTGCATTCCAAACTACACAAATGTTTTTATTGTAAATATTTTGAAATTAATATAGCTGAGTAGGTACTTGGTATTTTGTAGTCCATTTTACAATTCCTCTTTTACCTAATGCTCCAACTTCTACACTCAGTTATGTTTATTCTTGCAAGCTTGCAAAGCTAGCTTTACTGCCTTCAAAATTAATTGAAACTCTATACGTATCTGGCTTTCAAGAACTTATTTTCTGAAACACCATAAAGCCAACCTTCTTTATTTTTTCTTTTTTGTTGAAGGGGGGCAGGGGCGAAGGTTATTTCGTTTCGATATCTTGTGAATGAAATAACTGGAGCTACATTTGGGTGCCTAGGGATCTTAATTTGAAGTTAGATGTTGAGCTATCAGATTGTAATTTTTCATGTTTGTTGTGGTTTTTACTATTGGGATCCAATTCCTTTTGATTTGAAAACAACAAAATAAAATCCTTCACATGGCTGGTTAAGTTCAATGCTGTTACCACTGTTTTCATTCCTATCATTGATATAACCCCGTGATATCACCTGTGCTCATTGTTGTCTCCATCAGCACTGTCTATGTTCTCTCCTTTTGTTTTGGCACTGTAGCAAAAGCTACCTTTGCATCATTGTTTCCATTCGTGGTCTCCAATATTAATTAATGCTTCTTACCACCATTATTCCTTGCTGCCATTACTATATTGAAACCATTTTATTTGTATCTACTAAAAGTTCAATCATAGCAATTATGATACTTGTTTTTTACAGAAGCAATGGAGATATATTATTATCAAAAATAACAGTGGTGACTGTCAGAATTGGATTTGAAATTATTTTAATAGATGGTATGCTTATACAGATGCATGCATAAATCTGATAGTACTGTCGAATAAATTTTTTATCAATAAATTTGACACTAATGAATCACGCTTTACAATTTCCAAATAGCATGCATCCAACTTTCCAAAGAATATTTTAAACTTGATTCCAATTCTTATCTCTGTATAGAATTTATCCAAGATGAAATTTGGCACGGGCATTATGTTTACAACAGTGGGATGCATAAGAGGAGTTTGCTTTCAAGCACTCTGGAAAACTAATTTCATTAGTGTAGTGTAGAGATATACACATTTGTGTACTATATATATGTTGTCTGCAAGATACAAATGTTAACTAAGTATGCGCAATTCTTTCTATGGCTGGGTCCTTTTGTCTGCTGTACTTTTAAATACTTGACATGCCTTTTTGTATGTAGTTTGCTGTACTGTACGAGGCTCGGGCAAATACGGGTGTTGACAGGATGGAAATCATTGATGCTGTGGCAAAGTCAGTTCCTGGACCCCATAAAGTTGATCTAAAAAATCCTGATAAAACTATAGTAGTTGAAATTGCTAAGGTAAGAAAGCCATGGTCAGTCAGCTTATCTTGTGTACTCGTCACCTCATTTTTCTCTCCATTAGCTTCAGCAATCTTGTGAAGTACTTGTCATGACGCGCCACATTATGGTCCTACATTTTTTTTTCTTTCAAATTGACTGCTATTTTATTTAGTTGCTTAACTGCCCCCATCAAAATTTCCGCTTAACGTTGCTGTTGAACCATTATTTATTGACTTCCTTGAAAAACTGTTTAAATTTGACTATTTGGAAAATAAAGCTAATTTGATAAAAATCTCTACCTGTACTTTCACCAGTGCTCTAAACCACCAATTTCTGGCTTCTCTCGCGGTTTTTTCTGATTTTGCCTTGTTTTGTGTTGTCACCTCAAAAAGTTACAAGTGCATTTCTTATTTGAATGCTGAATTTTGTTCTGAAGTGCTGTAGTTGTCGGTCATAGTAAGTAATTTTTTTCTCAGTTTGGCATAGAACTAATGCATCATCCTCTTTCACTTGGCAGACTGTGTGCTTGATCGGGGTGATTGAGAAATACAAGGAGTTTTCCAAGTACAATCTGAGGCAGTTAACATCATAAAGAATGAGTCTTCTAGTACCTTGTGTTCTTGTTCCTATTGCAGCATTATAATAGTTTATCATATCTTGACTTACCCTTTTAACTTATGTTTTCTGGTTCACTCTTCTTGTCTTTGTTACTCTTGTCATTTTGCTGGGTGTTAGATGAATCTTGCCGCTAGTCCTTTTGACTACTTACTGTTGAAAGTTCTCACTAACGAAACGAAAAATTGTTATGCAGCAGTTTGGAGTAATATAGGCTCTCTTGCGCGGGTATAAAATTTCCAATGGATAATATAAAGCAAATACTTTTAATGAATATTTATAGGTAATGGAAACTTGTACTTTAATTATCTACTTATTGACGTGGTAAATACGGTATTATAGTAGTCATGCCTGCAAATATTTGTTACTCGTTTATAACCATTTTTATTTTAAAATATTTTTTAGAATTTAATTTTGTATTGGATTTTTATTCAGAAATATGGAATTATAATTGATTTTGTTTAAACTTATAGTGTGGGGAAATTTATTGTATTTGTTTTAATATTTTATAAAAAAATGTATGTATTATATATTAAGTTTCAATTTTTTTATTTAAAATTATGTTTTAAAGAATAATTTGTAAATGCTTTTATTTAAAAAAAATTACAAATAGATATCTATGAATACTAGTATAGAATAATCTGTTGATAGATAATGGGTAGATTAGCTATTATTTGCATAATAAATATTTTAGAATCTATTTAGAGTTATCTTCATGCACAGTAAGACTTGGATTGTTTTGACATACTATGATATGATAAAAATCACTGCACATGAATTTTGCAAACTTTTCAATTAAAAAAAAAAATTATACAAGAAATTCTGATCACATTAAATAAACTACTTACCCGGCTATGGCGTTTTTTCAAAACTTATCCATCTAGGAAAATTTAAATATAGACGACCTTCCTAAAGGAAAATCAGGTATATATATAAAAAAAATACTTGACCATTTCCCCATAAAAGAGAATTCGAATTTTAGATTTTTAAAGAATTTTCATCATTTTTAAATGACTTATTGTACACCTTAATTCAGTTAGAGTATTAAAAGAAATAATTTAATAAGCAGATGCTATTTTTGATTGATTTTATTTTTCATTTTCCTAAGATACATACTTAAATATAACCTAATCCAAATGCATTTCTCAACCAGACACTAGATACAGCTAGACTCCCGTGTATATGAAAATGGCCACGAGAAATTTACTCATGAAAAAAAATAATGGAACTAGCTATTACAATATGCTTTATGCTTCCTTCCCATCATAATAGATAGTTGCATTATTTTCATTAACATTTATGACAAAAGGGGGAAGGAACCCAGTTTGTCTGCTTAATTCTTAAAAGGTTTCATGAACTTTTTAAGGCTGTCAAAGCTTCCTTTGTTGCCGATGAGATAACAGCGTCTGAAGCATTTGGAAGATAATAATACTTCCCTGCAGTATGAAGTTATTTTATGAATATATTGCACAAACTAACAGTTCGATTCAGTAAAATTGTAGTACACAAACCTTGGGCAACTCTAGCAATCTCCTTGGCGAAACCCGTTGACACAAACTTATTCTCAGTGTCGATGACAAGCAGAGACATTCCTGCCTTATATATCTTCCCAGCGACCTCAAGAATTTCATCCTTTATTAAAACAAACTTAACGGTTAGTTCAGACTTGGACAAGTACAAGGAACTGAACCTGTGATGTATATATATGTATGTATGTAAGTAAATCTTGCCAATGCACACATAACAGGATTCAAAAGATCATGGGAGTAAAAGCTTAGTGAAATAACAAATAATGTTTTGCCTTAAAATAAAGGAGATAAAGAAATCTCACATTAAGATTAATAAGCCTCCGCATTGCAAAAATGGTGAAAATATATAATGAAAGCTCAGAGAACGATGTAAACTAAATATAGTATTATTGGAAAGAGCATTACTTGAACTACATATAATTGGCTTCTTCACTGCAATGGATAACATGTTCTAAATTTTTGGTGTCAGGAAATGGCTTCCATGTGCCATTGGGATTTGTCATGATGGTACCCACATGCCTGACTGATCCTTAATGGGGATGCATGTTCATTCTATCGACCCCTCCCCCTGCTACCCATTTTCCTTGAGCCCAACTGCTTAACCCTCATGGATCCAACTCCTCACCAACCCCACCAATGGGGAGTCCAGAAAACTTTCTCAGTGGGACCAAAAAATAATTTATAATAATTTCACAAAAGTAAAAATCACAAGGTGTTACAAAGTGCATATCTCATGAAAAAGAAATATAAAATAATTTAGTTTGCATATCATATTATGTTTGAGCTTTACCAAAATTGCAATATGGGGGCAAAATATAAATTTTAACGGGGATTTTTTTTTTTTTTCATATAAAAAAACGTTGTGGTAAGAATAAGAAGCATAATGTGCATCCGCCCATGCCACCACACACAAAAATGACAAAACAGAATATGACAGTTTAGGTTTGTGTCACTTGAAAGTAATTACGAGTCCAATTACAAAGCTTAATCATACCTTCAATTCTTGAGCTGAAGGTTTTGGAGCCTCAGCAGCAGCTGCTGCTTCAGGGTCAGTTGACCTTTTCAACGATATATTGGCTCTTCCATCAGTGATTGCAACAATCATTACACGTCCAACGTCGCCACTTTTCTCCGCATTTAATCCAACCCTAACAGCCTAAATATTTTCATAAATACGAATTAATAAACTAAAAAAAAACTTAATTAAATCCAATTAAAATGTTATAGAAGAAAGTCCTGACACAAGCAAGATGAAACTAGCATCAAGAGGAATTTTATATGAAATTATAAAAAGAATTCTAAATCAGAAAATACTGCACCACCAACGATCAAAACTGACATTATCCATCTCTCTTCTTCTTAGAGTCTATGGACATTGTCATTTTCATATAACTGGAAACCCCTTTTAGCTTAAAAATGTCAATAGTTGGAAATCATTTAAACCATTGAGAACAGTTTGAGTAATTTAAATAGAAGTACAGGGTTCTATAATTTTGACAGTGGTAAAACTTCTGTTCGTTCAAAACTTTGAATAAAATAAAATTGACATGAAAAAAATCTGCATACTGTTGTTAGACCATGGGCAAGTGGGGACCCTCCACCGCATGGAAGCCTCTCAAGACGTTTCCTTGCCATTGCAATTGATCTAGAAGGTGGCAGGAGAACTTCAGCTGCATCTCCACGGAATGGAATTATAGACACCTATTTAACAAGAGCAGTAATTATTTTAAAAAAGATTATTTAGACAGCATCATAGAATGAGCCGTGCTTTCTGTTTACTCCAGCATATCATCAATTAAACTTTTGTATGTTTGGATTTAGCAGCATGCGATAAATGACCTGAGAAAATCAAATTTATTGTTTCATTCTAACAGTGATTCTGGTTCAAGGATTTGCAACGGAACCAATATGCAAATCATGGTGTTATTTGTAAACAGAGCCACGCACAGGTTAACACTGAACAAGTACAAACGCACGCACTAGTTCTTTCATTGAGTATGCCTTCTCTCTCCAACTACTAGTTCTGTCTTCAATATGAGAATTCATTCGTTAAAAACTACATGGTGGATTGGCATATGTAATTTCTGAAAATAATTTTGATTCCTTTTCAATTATAAATAAATTCATAGATGTTAAAACTTTACATGACCTAAGCACCTGATCCCTGCTTGTATAACTCTCAGCCAAAAGCTTCAGTGCTGCACCTTTTGCATTCTGCATTCTGTTCAATGCCATGCTTCCACTTGCATCAACCACAAATATTACCTGCGGCGATTATTAAGATGCTTTAAAAGAAAATGCATAAAAGCTTACCACAAACAAGTTCAATAATTCTTTAATAACCGCTTTCATAGCAAATATCACATCAGACTACCTTAGTGATTTAAATTAGATTCCATACTAGCCTAGTCAGACAAGCTTTTGTTATGAAATCAATTCCTCTGGTTGAATACAGATAAAAAATATTGACGTTTAAATCCTACAAAAAAGAAAATCAGAATGACTTAGTTACTAATCATATTGACAGTAAGAACTTTAATTAGCATGATTTTAGTTCCTGATGAAGGACTAAAACCGCACCTTTTTTAAGTAACTGTAAGGACTAGAAATGAATTAAATTCTTATAGCACAAAAACCAACATTTTGAAGAAACCAAAACCATTTTTATCCTTCTTTATATTTAGATTTCAAATTAATTATTGTGAATAGAAATCCTGAATGAGAAGACATGTACCAATGCTCCTGCTTTCCGTGCCATTCTCTTTGCCCTCATGTCAGTTTTCTCCACAAATACTTTTCTACTGTTTCCAGAGTCTTTTGCCCTTCGCAATTTTTGATAAGGTGCAGCAGCTCTGAGGGTTGCATCAACAGCTAACCTCTTTACAGGCCCCTGCAAACAGTGAGAGCATTTGTTGAGGGAAAAAGCATATCCAATACTGATGGCAATTAAAGTTTACTAGTCAATGAGCATCACGATAGTTAAATTTGAAAGCCATGACAAAAATGCAAATGCATACACAGATAAAAACATTCAAGTAGATAAATGAACAGTGTTTATCAAAATTCCATTGAAAAACTTTCAACAGTAAACAAGTATATTTGATGCTATGTATTTTGATTCTAGGACAAACAAATGGAGTTAGAAGTACCAACCTTTGGAAGCATTGGTTTGATGTATCGACCTCTATCCTCTGAAAATATAACATTTTTGGCCCTGCCAGCCCTCCCTCGGCGCCTCTGTGCTTGTTGGGCAAAGAAAAGGAGTTTTTCATCTACCAAGCCCCCTTCCGCATCAAAGATAAACTCTTCAGGTAATTGTTCTTGCTGCTGTTCATTCTCTTCATCCTTGTCATCCTGAATTTTACAAGTACACGAAGGTGGACGTTAAAACTTAATAACATCAAGAACATTGCTCTTGAATTTAGGTTGCACCTAACTGAACCCCACTTGCTAGCTCATAAGGTGCGAATTGTCAATTCAATAATAATATTTACTCCAGCTTGGTATATAGTGGATGTTAGATCTCAAGGCTCTCCTCACACTCAGAATGGACATCTGGATCATAGAGACAGTGGGACTTAATTTTTTTACATTGCACTGAGAAAGTTGTGGCTAGGATTGGTAAAGGAAAACTGTGCTAAGTACATTTTCTGGACATTTGATAGTAACCCAATATCAAATCTATGATAGGTTATGACACCATCTTGATTCAGGTTGAGCTTAATTTAACCCCAAAAGTTTAGTCATTAAGGGGAGATTTCCCAAGCCTTTATGGCCTCTATTTGGGCCACAAGACAACTTCAATCGATATAGGATCTATAATTTTTTGTTTATAAAATCTTATGCAAATAAGTCCATATACAAACATTCATTTTAAAATAAAGGAAATCATAAGGTCACAACATGACTAGAATAATATTCTCCAGTAAATGGTCCAAAATCTATTACTTTCAAAAAGGATTTGTCTTTAAAAGAGTTAATTAACTTGAACGATGGTTTAACTCAACCTCTTGATCTTCTTCCTCTTCATTTTGTTCTTCGCCAGATTCTTGATTTTGCGGAGGAGGCGGAGGAGGAGGAGGCTGATTTTGTTGATCTGGTGGGCTCTCAGTAACAATTGACCGGGGCAGAATGACCAATTCTACCTGTATCAGAAAATGTATGATAAACAATTTACTGTATAGGTTCTTTATTATTTTAAAAAAAGTAAAATAACAATTTCTACCGATTATTTTACAAGATGTACCTACCTAAGAATAACTCATAACTGGTATAAATGTATACATAAAGAATGAAGATGATCAAGTCAGGGTATAACAATCAGTTTTCATAAAACTTCTCTCTCACACACAAAGCATTAAAGCTAAATTATAAAGCTAGGATAAAAATACTAACCCCCAACATCTCCTTCCAAAATAATGAAAAAATACTGAAATTATGCCACAGAATATTGAATAACTTTCCTTAGTCCTTTTCATGAGGATTTGCAGATCAAATTGTTAGATTACTTTGAAATCACACAATCTGGGGAACAACCAATCTGTTTTCAGTCAACATTATTGTCTAGTTTCACTCTATTTATACCATTACACACACTTAAATCAATACTCAAATCCCACTTTCCCCTGTTTTCAATACAGAAAAAATGAATTATGACGACTACCAAGAAGGATGCTACCAGGTGCCAAAGACCTATTAGCAATATCAGCCAAAGATGGTCTGATTCATGTAGTTGATAATTTTAGAGTAGCATTTAATTCTTTCAAAACTTCTCCATCATGGTTCCAATTCATAGAAACACAAAATTAAACTTGACAACATAAAGACCATGGTAAGAAAATAAACATGAACGAATCCTTTTGGAAAGTGTGAATCAAGGAAATTCTTTTGTAAACGTTTCTTATCATAGGGGCATGTATGTCCTCAACAATTAGCAGGAAATATCTAGCGACAAATCATATTTTATTGAAACAAATTAATACAGGAGTGAAATTTAATTTGTGTTCTATCAATGTAAGAAAAAAGTATGGTCAAGCAATAAGAAATCATGGTAAATATGACTTCGAAAGCAGTTATGCTAAAGTCCAAAATTCTATTCATGACAATTTGTGATTTGATGACAGTCTCATCAACACTGTTAGTGCATGACATATTTTTCTTAAGTGAATAAGTGGCTGAATTTTATATTTTAAGTGCAAAGCAAGGCTAGATATTGACCCTAATTGATAAGGGGTATAGGTATCCTCACAAAAAAGGAAAGGTGGTGGAGAAAACTCCATAATTCAAATTTAAACTAACAACTTAATTGGTTATGTTCCTAGAGAAGGCTGAAAGAACTGTAAAGCCAACAGACCAAGGAGTAACTGATGTACAAAAATCTTGTATTCAATTTTCAACGGAAGCTTACAGCTTTTTTTAGGTCATCCACATAAACCTTTTCACGTCCCTCCAGAGCAGCTAAGCACTTCGCAACACGGGCAGCAAATAGCTCAGCTCTATGTCCCTGTTCTTCATCACAAGTATTCAAAATATCAATCAACATGACAACAATTTGCAAATTGGCTTTTCATCTCCAAACTACTGCAATGACTGAAACACTACACATAACAAATTAATTGTTCATTTCTTTTATCTTGAATAGACTATTTGTAGAATGATGGGACAGTGTCATGTCACAACGTTTCAAAAAAAGCTTAACTCTCGCCTGGTATCACCAATTCAAAATTTTGGAATTATACATTGACCTAGGTCTTTTATACAAAAGCCTAGTTCTTACGCTCTTGCTCTTACCTCTGGCAAGTATAATTTACATGCCCACCATTATCACAAATATACGACATCAAATATACTCATGAATTAACGCCAAAACAATAAATCAGTTTAAGGGAAGGGGGGACTTTATTATGGGATAATAAAGACGTGTTATTTAATAACCTCAATTCAGTAATCAGTATTCAGTATAGTGAAGGGTAACAGAAAAAACACACAAAATTTAAAATCCTTAATTGACCCCAGGCATACAAAAAATTTCTTATGCTCCCATAATTTAAACTGTATGAATCAATATAAAAACAACTAGTAAAACCTTCAAAATTAGTATATGAGATGATTGTTAACAAAATATATGGTGCAAGCTATAATAGGGAGCATATCAAGAGAGAACTTTTATTATGAGTGAGTAGAGCGAATCGTGGCTATTCAGTTAAATCATTAAAGATTAAAAGATAAAGCCATGTGACTTTTTAAGAGCTAAGGGGCGATCATTAACTTTTAGTCCTAACCAGTCATATATGGTTGTATTGTACAGTCCAGATTAACTATATCATTCTCTCATAACGTTTGTCGCATTCACTTTGATGGTTTGTAACTTCAGAATATCTCTCACGTACACCAAATGTACCATACAAAAGGTTTTGCGTAAGTATAGAAAGAATTGCAGAGAATTTACCTGGCAACCACCTCGTAAAGCTTCAATGACCAGGTATTTTAATTGTTCACTGCTAATAGTAACATCTTTTAGATACTCTCTGGCCAATATGATCTGCACTAGGAAAATATTAAGCAGTTAATTAAACAAAGAATATATAAATTATAACAGCAAAGGGAGTGGAGACTAGACCAACATACAACAATGTTCATTGACGTACAATATCTCATGTGAGACTCAATGTATAACCACAGATTTATTATTCATTCCCACATGAGGCCAAGATTTACTCACTTTGCTACCTCTTACTTAACATTAGAGTGTCTTTTGGAGCATAGGAGCCCTTTTAGAATGTTTACTAGTGACGAATGGAAGAATTCTCATTTTGCAAATACAAGGGATGGAAGTTCAATTGAAGATGTGGTTTTATACAAAGAATGTTTGACGGGTGCTTTTCTTATAGCAAGTATCTAGAATGGTAGATTCTTATGCGAAACCAGCCATTGGTTTCATCTACAAGGGAATGGATCCGGTTAAGGAGAAGATACAAAAAGACTTTAATGATGACAAAAAGAGGAAATAATCTTCAAATTGAAATTTCATCTTTGGATTACACCTTTTAGAATGAACTGAAACTGGACACTAACTCAAATTATTTTTCTTTGTCTTGGACTAGCTATTTTATAGTTTGGTACTTTGTTTAGGCTACTTAGACTTAAGTAATTAGGTATTTCAATTGTTTTGTTTGCACTCAGGAGTTATGACGTGGTTGACATGCTTTCTTTCTTATGGTTTTTGATGAACTTAAGTTTGATCAAGTATTTTAAAGTGTGACATTGTAACCAATTTTTTTTAATTATTACTTGTATGAGTATATATCTCATAATTATGTAGGAGTACTAGGAACAATTTGTATTACGATCTCACAATTTATGATTTTGAGTCCTTGACCATCCCAACCATAATCGTGATTTTGACTTTGTTGCCCAAAGGTAGTAGCTGTCTATCATGAGCCCCATTCATTTTATGCAAATCATGTAATGAACCTATTTGCCTTGTTTACAATCTTATACGATAAGTTCCTTCTATACATAATACAGTAGCTTGTATAACAAAAAAACTTGACAGAAATTTGCTTCGTAAGTCAGTACATTACAACCCATGCACATGGACATATGTGGATGACACAACATAAAAATTGGAAAGGCTCTAGTATTGTAATAGAAATAGATCAGACCTAACTCAATTTCTAGTTCAAAAGAAAAGAGAATTACACAAGCCTTATAAGAAGTATTGACCATATTACCCAACTAGGATAAGAAGATCCTGAAGTTTGCAGGAGTGAACATTCAGAGCGTGAAAATTGTAAGATTAGATATCTACAAGTGGGCAAACATCAAGACTTGATAAGCTAGCAAAATGGAGGAGAATTGCCCATCAAGCCTTATAAGGAGTATTACCGCAACATTAATAGCCTATATGAGAGATCTTAACAAATACTTTCTTTGCTGTTTATTTTTAAGTTAGCAGACCAAAATTAAAAAGCTATATATTAGTATGAATAAGAGTGATTACAGGGGAAGAGAAATTGGGAGGGTCAGTTTCTGCTAGGAGAAAACTAGGCCCAGTTCAAGTCCTCGACAACTTAAATTACAGTAAGTTAGTTAGTTAGTTAGTTAGTTAGAAATACTAGGAGTGGGAGAAATGACAAGGAACAAATAGTTGGATGGAAATAATAGAAATGGGTTTGGATTTGGAGTAGATGTTGGCAGGAGAGAAAGAACTCAGATTTCCTCGGGTTGTGAGAGATGCCTATTTGTAACTTATGTGTTTCCATTTCTCTCTTAATGCTTTAATCAACTTGATTCTGATTCAAGGAGATAAATATTCAGACAAATTTCTAATCTTCTCTATTTGTTCTTCCCCTTTCTGATCAAGTTTTTATTATTTCCCTGTTAAACATACTTGAGTTTTTGCATTGTCGGTTTCCTCTTCAACCATCTCAAATACTTGGCTACTGTTCTCCTGAAACTCTGTAGCAATTCCAACAGCTGCAACACGGTTTTCAAAACTCATTGGAAGATCTGCACTGCAGAAGGGTGCATAGTTAGAAATAAGAGAGGTGATCAAAATTTTGACAATTCATTCCATTGAATATGTATTTGGGTCAGGGTTTTATTGCCCATGTAGTCTTTTCTAGTCATGATAATTTAAAAACCTTTTCAATGGGTCTTCTTTACGGTGTCAGATGCCAGAAATAGAGAGAAACAAAAAAAAAAGAAAAAAAGAAAGAAAGATCAAGGAGCAAGGAAGGGGCAGGAAATAGAGGCAGAAAACATGTAAAAGAATTTCATCATTTGAGGATGGCTTCAGTATGTACAGATGGTAACAGATGATGGTTTCGTGATATTTTCAATCAAACTCTAAAAGTTGTTTATTTGGTGTTTAACTAGGTGAAAATTTTCCTATTTTAAATGCTTTATCCAATTCTCCCTATCTCCACAGCCAACATCCTTTGAGAACCAGCGTAAACCTCAAAAAGTTTATTACAGCAGTACCTTAAATTAACTGCAATGCGATCCAGCAGATGTTCACGAACAGCACCCTCATCTGGGTTATAGGTGGCAATGAGAAGGGGCCTGCAAGGGTGCTTGAAGCTGATCCCCTCTCTTTCAACAGTATTTATTCCTTCAGTCAAAACATTGAGGAGCAAATTACTGATACCCTCATCCAAAAGATTAATTTCATCAACATATAAAACGCCTCTATGAGCTTCTGCAAGTAAGCCTGGCTGGAAAACAGTTGTGCCTGTTTTCACAGACTCCTCAACATCAACCGATCCAATCAGTCGGTCCTCCGTTACTCCAAGAGGAATCTGATGTACAAATGAACACGTGATTTTTTTTCAATAGAAAAGGAATTTCTGCGTAAAAAGAAAATGAACCTTGGGTAGCTGAACAAAATAAAATATGCGCAAAGCAAACTTGCTGAACAGTACCTGAACAAAGGGAGACTTGACAATACGAGTTTTAATATTTCCAGCAGAATCATATTCCAGGCGCTCGGCAAGACCGTCTTCCCACCTACAAAAATTAAGCCTCCTGATTTAAATTTAAAATAGTGGAAGAAAGGAAAGAGAGGAATCCAAGATATATTAAGTCAAAAACTCAAGGATAAAAGAAAAAAAGGGATTGCCTCATCCTGATCAGAAAGATGTTATGTCAATCAGGATTACCTAGGATCGATTTAATAACTCTTCACCACAAAAGAGTGCAAAGCAACGTTTCCTGTGAATTTACTATAGCTAGTTCTATCAATAGGGTTAATTGGCATATCTCAAAGATGACAAGTGAAAATTTAGCAAGTCGACATACAATAAGAACCATAACAGCAATACAACATTATCAATTACGAATGACCAAATCATGCTCCACTGAAACAGTACAAACAAAATCACGCCATAAGATTAGAATGCTGATGCGTTCCTCCTTTAAGATCATATCTACTTGTATGACATAAAAAACAATGTCACATTTTTCATATTGGTTTTGTCTTTGTGCGTTAGAATAGTCAAATCTTTTATCTTCTCAAAACTTGTAAACTTTTTCTTATAAATGGAAGAAACAAGTGACCTTACTCTTCTGGGCACGATGGATCTGCATTGGCTATTGAGCCTACTACTACTTCAATAGGAGGCAGTACTGCATGCAATCCACGTGCCATTACAGTTTTGGCAGTTCCTCGCTTTCCAGATATGGCAATTCCTCCAATCCCAGGGTCAGTTGCCCCAAGTAAAAGAGCAGTTTTTATAGCATCCTGAAGAGCAAGTGGAACTTGTAAGATTCATCCTTCAATAGAAGAGCAAATTTGATTTGCATTTGCATATTTAGCAATGAATTGTTAAATTGAGTAGTAAAATACTCTAAGGATAAAGACGGCACAATTTAGAGCTACCTATCTGACAATTTTCTCTCCGCTTCGATCATTTCTTGAAATAAAAAACAAAATTCCATGAACTATCTAGCCAAACTACCTGTAATCCTTTTTGAATAATCCATCGTACGTACGCTACATTTTCCTATCTACGTAAAACATCAGAGTATACCTTTTCACCTTCCACGAACTAACAATAAGTTTAATCCTCGTATGCTTTCGTAACAAAATAACATTCAGAAGGAAAATATATAAATCGCACTATACTTAGAAGGCAATGCCGCATTGAATAAGATAAGAAAACACTTAAGTAAACACACGAGAGCAAACAAAGAAATGAAATATCTAACTACAATTTCCAACGAGAAATGAACATCGAAAGCAAAATATATGAACGAAAGAAGCAGAGATCATAAATTACTTGGCCTACAACAGCAGCGAGGGGGAAATATTGCCTTCCGTAATTTTGAAGTGGCTTCTCAGAAGTAACCAGAGCTCCATTTTCAGATTCAGCACGAACATGTGGCAAACGTTTTCGAATGCGTTTCGTTGGAAACGTGTTGCAGAGAGAGAGAGAGGTTTTGGATCTGAATGCAGCAAAAAGAGAGTGAGATTGAAGGTTCGGAAGATTAGCGGTGGTTGAAGCTGTGTATGCCAAAGCGAAACCCATTTCAGAGACTCTCCCTCATCACATCTCTTCCAACGTTCTTATTCAATCTTATCCCTTCCTCTTCTTCTGTTATTTTAATTTAATAGAAAATAAATAATCATGTTAAAAAAGGACAACAAAATAATTATAATATCAATTATAAAAATAAAATAGGAAGCAAATATTATGAAAATTAATATTTTTTGTCCGTGGTTACCATTGTATAACAAAGACTCTTCGATCTTTCGCCATCACAGTATACTTACTATAAATAATCTCTTGTAAATAAAAAAATTGAAAAACTAATTCACGGAAATTAGTTAGAAAGGTTGCCATAGTTATTACATACAACAAAAAATTACATAAATTTTATTTTATTAATATTTGTAAATATTATTGTTGTTTATTATTGATCATACGGATTGGTGGGTTAATCCGGCTCACCACGGATTTAATCTAAATGAGTTGAGTTCTTGGTGAATTGGATAAAAAATTAATTCATACTGACATTTATAAACAAATTTCAACCTGATCTTATCCAAATCTGTAGTGGATTGAATTGGTTTACGAATTTTGACCCAGTTTGACAATGTTAGATGTTGTTATAAGTGAAAGTTTGGTTGATGGAGAATGGTATTTTTGCATGAACCACATTTCTAATTAGTGAGTCACAGGCCACACTTCCTTGCTAAATGGGACTCCTATATCTTTGGAGATAACAATTAAAAATTGTTTAGCACGTGAATATCAAATGAATGGCTTATAAAAAAGTTTATATTTGTGTATCAATTAATTTATATTTCACTAATCAATTGTGATGATTGAATTTCCGAAGTTGTATTTAGCTTAAGATTTTAGCTTGTAGACAACTGAGTTTTCATATCTTCACTTTCTTAAAATAGATGTTTGTTAATTTCTATAAATGTTTTCAAATATTGACGAGGTTAAAGCATAAACTTGATGTATGACCATAATAAATAAAACAGAGTAAGATATTGGATAAATTACTTATAGACTTTCAATGTTTGTTTTCAACCTACAAGTTTAAAAGGTGAAAAAGAAGGCATTTAATATATAACACAAATGAGTATGGAGAGATAAAATCATCTTTATAACTTGATAGCTATCTAAAAAGGCAATAAATATATATATATATATATATATATATATTAAAATCAAATTTACTGTAATCGTACTCACTATGAGGAAAGAATTTTGACCAAGTATTATGTGTGCAATGCTAGTTAGATACTATTGATAAAAAAAATACACCATGATAAAAAAAATCTTTATCTAAATATTTTATGAATAATATCTAGGAGACACAATTTAAAGTGCTATAATGATTATGTCTCCACCTAAACTCAATCAATTTATTATAAATATAAATATGTTGTAAAAACATATGTTGTGGGGAGCCTTCTTTCTCTAACACTAATGACAAATCATAATCTTCATTGATTGGTATTTTGGTTTGGTTTCATAATCAACCATGTTGATGTTTTCAATGTGTAGACTTGTTTTTTGAGATAACTATTTTGTTTCTTCTATGACTTTTGCAACCATGTTGTCTCTAAGTTCATGATCCTTACATTGAAATTGTCTCCAATAAACTTCCATTTTCAATCTATTTATTTCGTCACCAAAGATTCAGAGTTAACCAATTAGTTTATTTAACATGTTTTATTACATGCAATTCCTATTCATTGAAGTGTGAGTAATGAAATCCAATGAATCATGCAAATCTAGGAGCAATGATGGAATATTATATACTCATGGTGGGAAAGAAAGTTAAAATAAATGTATTTCTAAATCTTGAAAAAAAAAAACTAAAGAAAAGAAAATTTAAAATGGATGGAAATATGCATTTTTTAGCATGATTGAAACATGATGTCGTTGATGTGCGATTGAAACCTTACTCTTTTTTTTTTCGTGTGTTTTAATGAAATTTATGGAATTTAAGAAACTAACTTGAAACTTGAGATGTTCAAAAACCTAAAAAATATGAAATCAAGAATAATAATATTTTAACCACTACCGTAATCATATGAAAAATAAGACATCAAATTGTAAAAGTTATTATCAAAATTTGATCGTTAAATATTATTTTTCAAGAATTATATAGGTTATGTTTGGTGATGTTTTATGCTCTTGTTTAAAAAGTTGAATGATTAAAAGGATGTCTATTTATTTAGTGTTGGTGATGGTAAAATAACAAATAAAGACAATTCAATTTTAAACAGTTCAAAATTATAAAGAACATCGATATTTTGATTATTTGATATTGTCTCTCACTATTATTTACTTTTTTTTCCTTTTAAAAATATAAAAGTTAATTTTTTCTAAAATTATTTTACACTTACAAAATTGTCAAATGATGTTGAACAACTTTTTCCCAATTATACAAGTAAATTAAATATGTTAAAAAATTCACAGGTTACTATTTTTTTTTCTTGTTTAAAATAAACCGTAAATTCCTAATTTATTTAAGACTTTTTAAATATCAACATAAAAATAATCCAATTCGAGTTAAAACTGATATATTTAAGAGTTTTTAAATACCAACATAAAAGTAGTCCAAGTTTGAGTTAAAACTGACATACAAGTTCATTAACTTAATTATAATTTCCTAAATCATGATCTTTTATTTTGAAACCCCAGCAAGTAGTTCATAAAGTTATTTAACCTTTCTTAGTTAAGCTATTAAGAGAATTTCTAAGAAGATGCTATCAGATGATTTAAAATATTTTTCAGAATAAACCTCCCAATGCCTCAAAAAATGACAAACACGAGGGCCATGTTTCTGTTTTTTCCCTATCTCGTTCTTTTTTTCTGTTCCAGTGAACCGTTACAATCTGATAAGATTATGCAGAAATTGTCGAAAGAGACGCGTGTGTCTGGGGCTATGGGATTTGCTAAATGGGGGAATGAGAATCGACCAAAGTCTGAATTTTGAGAAAACCAACTTATGCTAAACATGCAAATTGAGAAGGGAAAAAAATTTCAACACAAAATTTGAGCTAAAAAGAAACTTATATTAGGTCTTACACAACAGAGAGGTTACAGTATAGGGATTAGTGAAGAACAAAATGAACACAGAACTAAACAATGGAATGGTGGACACAACTAGAGATAATTGTTTCACTCTCTCTCTCTCACACTTTTCCATTTCCCTCTTCTGAGAGTTTAGTATCTCTGAATTGATCTTCATCACTAGACGAAACCATATATATTGGTAAAACTCTTTCATACAATTAGAAACAAAGAAAAGAAAAACTTATTCATCACTACATCACTATTCTTGTTCTTCTTTATGATGCTTCAAGAATCTTCTTACCTCACCTTCTTGATCTCCATGCTGTCACAGAAAACAAGGTACGGTCCTGCCAGTAAATGATCACACAGCCATTTTCCTCTCTCATTCTGTACCCATTACAACCATAGTTCTCCATGAACCTCATTGCCAGAGTCAAACCTTGACGGCTTAAAGGCACGCTTGCAAAACCAGATGAATCAAGCCTCTGGATCCACTTATCCATCTTTTCATGCCTTTCCCTTCTTTCAGCTCCCTCACAAGCTACGATGTTCTTGATTTCCTCACCCAGAAGCATCTTCTCGATCTTCATTCTGTCCAAGGATGCCCTGGACACAGTGCATTCCAAACAATCAAACAATGCAGCATATGAATTCAGAGATTCTAGCAGCCTCTCCATCAGGTTTGAACTGTTGTGGTTGAAGTCTTGCTCCGTCACAACCATGATCTTTGGTGATAACCCCCACAAGGCATTCAGAAAGCTCTCAGATTTCATCGATGCAGATGAAGAACCGGGCGAGGATGAGGCCGAGGCCGAGGCTGAGGCTGAATCTGGACTTGGGCTATAGCCGTGAACCATATCCTTTTCAACCAAATGTGTGTTTTGGTTCATCTGCAGGATTCTCTGCAGTTGAATTGCATTTGCATTTGCATTTGAATTGTTCGACCAAAAAAGAGGAGATCTTCTCCTCGAGGCATCATCATCCAAGGCCAAGAGGGAATGCAACTGCAGAATGCAACTAATTGCCAGTGCCTCCCCAGTTTTCACACGAAGTTTGTCAAAATCAAGATTTTCTATCTTGCTGACAACAGGGTTGAACTGGAATGGAATATCCAATTTTTCTGCTTCTTGAGTGAGTTTATGAGCCATCTGATCCAGAATCTCTTTCTGGTGATGCACACCGGTGATTCTCAAATGAGGAGGGCCTCCAGGGCGTGCACTCAGAACACGGAGGAGCGCAATCCACTGGTCTGGTCCATTAGCATTGAGATCAATCACATGCACCATTTTCTCCCCCAGCATGGCCTCAACAATGGCCTGATTTGTCAGAATATAGGACATCTTCAGGAACGGGAAAAGGTCGAAAAAGAGCTTATGAACAAGAATTTCATCAGACACCATGGCTATTCTGGTGGAATTGAGTGCCCTGTGGAGGCCAGGCCATGATTTCAGTATCCGATCAGCGAGTGCTTGGGTGAAATATGCAGCAACACGCTGAATAGTATCCCCATCAGGGGAAGCAAGCTGGGAAATCTGGTCAAGCAACATGTTTGCGTTCTCGAGACTACCATTAGCCACATGATTGGCACAACTGATCAACAAATGGATCAAACACAAACCCCTTTCCTCAGATTTCAGTTCTCTAAGCCAGGGATAGGGGGATCCTATGCCAGGTGAAAGAGACATCATGGAAAAGAACTGAAGGGGCGAAGAAGTTACAGAAGATGAACCTTCTTCTTGGAACACGGATTCCATGAACCCAACCACAACAATCTTATATAGCCCAGGAAGAGATGGTAGAATGGTAATAATTATCAAGAGGCACACAGGTTTGATGAAACCAAACCTCCCCAAGGTATGAACAAAAACCTGAGTTATAGAACTAACAATGCAAGCGAAAAAATCACGATGTCATGAATGCATTAAAGGGACTTTTCCGACGAATTTCAGGAAATATTTACGGAGCAAAGTAAGGAAGCGGTGATGAGAAACGAAACCGATAGAAAAATCCTACAAAAACCGCATTTTGAGAATTGATGAAGGAAAACCGAAACCGCTGATGGGTTTTGCAATTGAAGAAGAGAGGAAAAGAAGCCCCTTGAAAATGGCGAAGCTTGGTGGTGTGAACATTCCGAATGAGTTTGTTTGAGAGTGAAATTGAAAGTTTGGAGCGATGCAGCAGAAGAAGCAGATTGAAGGAGTGGTTCATGGGAAGAAGAAGAGAAGAGAATGCGTGAAGGGGTTCTCTTGTCTTTATTGTTTTGTTGTCGTTGAGTGGTTAGTGGATGGAGTGAGGAATTGGTGAGAGTCTTGGTTCGGTTGTTTCTGTCTTTATGTTCCGAAAACTGTCGTTTGTGTGTGTGGAAACTCTAGAAGGTGTGTGTTTGTTTGATCACTCAAGTAAACAAACGCAAGAACAGAGTTCAAAGGTTAAGGTTTGTGTGTTGTGTTTAGAGTGGTGTGTTTGTCTTGACGTTGGGTGGATGGGGAATCGAGGGTTTAAAATATTCCCTAAGGTTGCAAGAATCCAAACATGCCTTAGCAAAGACAAACATTGGGCTCAGATTTGTCTCCTAGTGGGGTGAGTGAGAAGGGCAAGAAAAGTGTTAAAATGGTTCCAAGAAATGGGTTTTGTTTTATTTTGCCATGGAATTACAATGGCTAATATCTTATTCTATCGAAGACAAACAGACAAGGATGTTAAGGAAGACTCCAAAAGTAGATTGTTCATTTATCTCTATTTGTGGATTCTTAGGTGGCACTTCCAAACCCTTTTTTTTTTTCTTGCAAATTACCAAACGCCACCTTACTTTCTCCTTAGGTGCCGTCTAATCAAATCACTACTGCATAATAACTCTATTCTTTTCTAGTTACAAAACTTTTTTTTTTCTTTATGCAAGTAATGTTTATTGTAAGGAACTTCTTTAATATTTTGCTGGTGTGGGGGAATTTTTCCAAAGATAATTTTATTATTGTTTATTTGAAAATAAACGAGTTAAATATATTTTTACTTTCTAATTTTTAATTTTTAAGTAAAATTATAATTTATTTTTATTTTAAATTTTGATATAATTTGATTCTTAAACTTTAAAATGAATGAATATAAATTTTTTTAAGTTAATTGTGTTAAATTAGTTAAATGTGACAAGTATCGTTTCAGAACGATATATGAGTTGTTTAGATTATTTGAACGGTTTAGACCATTTGAGTTGTTTAATAGATAAAGAAAATGACATTGTTAGATTAATATTTTTTAAAGTTTGAGGACCAATTATTTGTTATACAACATGAGAATTTTATTTGAGATAAAAGAATTTGATACTCTTTTAGAAGTGCTTATAAAATATTCATGTAAAATTTTGATCTGTTGATAAAAATAATATATCTTGAAAAATTTTATATCATTTATCATAAATAATGGTGTGATTAATAATAATTATATAATAGACTTAAAATCCATGTATGATGTTTAAACATTTCAATAAATGTCTTATAATAATTTGTTTTAATTTGTATTATTGTAGTATAATGTTTTGAGGTTTAATTTAAATTATTGTTTTAGAAAATGTCACTGTATTTAGAGTCAAAGGACGTAAAAGAGTGATTTATTGTAATTTTTTTTTATATAATGTTATTATGTAGTTATCATTAAAAACATGTTATAGTTTTAGAGTTTTTAAATTATATTCTTGTGTTGATTATTTTTATTTTATTTTTATATTAATAAAATAATTCATCAGGTTATACGTTGATATTTTTCGTGACTTTTTTTCATCAAATCTTATAAAATGACAACCAAGTGCAGAGGAATGATAAATAGATGGTGTTGATTTGGAACATGTAGGCACCTCGAAGAATTACACTGTTCCTATGATAAGTTATTTCAAAAGTACCAATATAAATAACTTATTACAATAAATTATAAATGGTTAAAAAAAAACGAATTTAACATACATAAATAACATTTTTTCACTTACAAATTCTATCTATTTTATCCAGACTTATGTTTAAACATTCACAATGTGAAACTATTTCGGTATCATGGATTTTTATCATTTAATAAAAGTTAATGTGTAAGAGTAGTTATACATTTTTACTGTCCTAATTATTTTTTGTCTTGTTTTATAACCATGATTGTTTTAGAAAGGTATTTTAAACCTAAATTGTATTATGAAACGTGTTTTATTGGTTGGGTTAAAAAATTGCACATAATTTATGCATCGAATCCTGAATTGTAGCGTGAGTTAATTTGGTTTATTTTCATCTCTGATAAATAGTTGTGATTAATTGTTTCACTTACATTTTAAAGTGGGAGTAAAAAACTAACATACTTGAAATTCTTTTGGAAGCTTTTGTCTAGCAAAAAGTAGCTGTTAAAATAAGTCTAACAGTGTCAATTAAAAAAAGGAAAATGATAACCTTGTTGCTTATAATTAAGGATTAATTTTTATTTTTGTGTATATAAAAATTTCTGAAAATAATATTAGCTCATTAAACATATATCCTTTTCTGTAAAAATTACTCCGTACTTTGTTTTACCAAAAATACCATTAGTTAAAAAAAAGAAAAAAAGCTAAGTCTTCCTATTTAACAAATTAAAATAAGAAATAATGAATATTACCGTGCAATTACTCAAATTTTCTTTACTTATTTTAGATTAACTAACGTATTCGTGTTAAATTTTCGATAAATTAGCTGTTAGCGAGTTTGATTTTGACTGCATGAATACATCTGAAACGAGTCTAGTTTCTCTTATAATTTTTTTTATTATTTTTTACTAAATATTAAAAATACATTATTTTAATATTTTAAAGATATTTTTGATATATTTTAAAATTTTAAAATCAGTGATATCGATATATCATACAACAGAAAAATATAGTACATAAAAATCACTAGAAAATTCAAATTCATCCATGGCTAAAGTTTTCCATAAAAGTTATTTTAAAACAAATTGTTTCACGTACTAGAAAATTTAACGTTGATAATTATTTTCAACGGTTTTTCTATTCCCACGATGTCATTCTCAAGTTATCGTAAAACTTTCCGACAACTTTTTATGCGTGTTCTGACCAAAATTGGAAAAACTCAAATACTATTCAATCCCAAAAATATGGGTTCTTCTTCACTTGTGCATTAGAATTAGCAAATACCTTCACAAATTTCACAAATTTCATTCAAGCACAACTTTTTCAAGTTAATACATACCCTATCTGCTACGTAAAAACTTTTTCTTTTCTCAAAATGCTTTTCGGCATACTCCTCACAAAAATTATTTCTCAAATAACTTATTTCCTTACAAAACAGCTGAAATTATTTCAATTTCAGCTGTCCCAAATTCGATACATTATTCTGAATAAGAAAAATGTACACCATTTGTATGTCAATGTGAATCAGATCTCTTCTTCAATTTGCACCAGAGTCCGTTTTTGGTATGGATGGTTGCCCCAGTAACTAGTTCCACCGATTCAGGGGTCCCCTTCAGTTCCACGTCAAAATTCTGGAGCAGCATAGTCAACGCTACAGTGGACTCCATCAAAGCAAATTGGTCTCCGACACATTTTCGTGGTCCGCCACCAAAAGGCAAGAAGGCAAAATCCGATATAATCTGATCAGGTAAAAATTTGTTGTCACTGTTCAGGAATGAGACAACACAAAGGAAAATAAAAAGGAGCAGGAAGCAACCTCGTTCGGATACAAGGCTCCGGGACTTCGAGATGGATCAAAACCGGACCATCCTTCAATTTCTTCATTCTTGTTTTCCACTAGAAATCTCTCGGGTTCGAACTCATGAGGGCGATCCCAAAAGTATGGAGATCTGTGGAGATTATATACCTGGATTTACGAATATTTAAGCAGAAATAAAAATATCAAGATTTTAAATATATGAAGTGAAATTCTGCAAAAACAAAATAACCAGACTGAAGTGTTAGTGGTAAAATTATGAGTACTATTCATTTTTCTTTTTAGAACAAAAAGGCTAGTATGGATAGGTCATTGTAGGGGGAGAATAGGTTACTCCAATATTAAAAAACTATTAATGGCATGTCTTGGATCCCGAAGGCAATGCCCCCACCTACAGGATAGCCTATTTCCCCACGAAAAAGGTTACAAGCAAAAAACTGCCAGTGTGGGGAATTCCCACTCGGTGCACTTCTCTTGGTTGTTAAGAAACTGCAAATTAATTGTTCAATGAAGGGAACCTGTCATGAACGTTGGGAAATTCTAGTCCTTAAAATCCATGCGTTTGTTCATAAAAGAAACAAGGAGCCACGTATGTTTGTACTCACAGAAATGAAGAGATCGGTCCCGGCAGGAATTGCATAACCATCTTTGTCACCTTTGTACCCTCCTGGAAGCATCACAAAAGTTCATGGATATAAGCAAATGGAAACAAAAAATAAAAATTAACTAACAAAACTAACTAGACAAGAAAGAAACAGACACATTAGTCGAGTGTAGATCGTCGAAATATCAGTTACTGGAAACACAGATTCCTAGTAAGTAATCATTTACATTAGTTATTGAAGGTGATGCATAAGAAGTCTGTCTGACCTCCTTCATTGACCAAATATGTATATCTTTAAATCCAAATTAAGTTAATGCATACAGGTTAAAGACATTAATTAAAATGAATTGACACTAAAAAGGTACACTATGACCCAGTACAGGTTGTCATGTATGTTAAGATTATTGAGCTTTCTAATGATTACTCTAAAGATGATTTCTAATTCTAAATATCTCTGGACTAACATTACGTCGTAATGAAACTCAAGTTTAAAATTATTTCACCTCAATCTAAGGAAATCATTGTGTTTGTATTCCTTTATCCATCTTTATCACCTTCTACCAAGTGTCATTTTCTAATAATTATTTTAAAAGTAATATCTAAGAAGATTTATAATTTATATGGTCATGAAACTCTAATTTAAAACTATTAAATGTAACTAATATATGGTCCTTGACACATCTCTTTGTAATTGAAACACTTGCATATACATGCTCCTCCGTTGTAATAGATACACAGAATGTTATTTTGTATTCACCACATATCTCAACAAAAACTATTTGACCTTAATCTAAGGAAACTCATTCTCTTTGTATTCCTTTACCCATCTTTACTAAGCTTCTATTCTAGGTGTTCTTGATTCCTCCAGTTTTGGAAAGTAACCCCTTTTGTTCATTCATAAGGGAATCCTTATTTCAGTTTCTGATTCATAATCCATCAACAGATAGATCGACTTTAAAAGTCCGTTTTCGGGAGAGAAGAAGCAAATATCAAGCCCCTTATTGCATGTTAGTTTCTATTAGGGGAACGTTGTATCTGTTTACCTAGCTTTGAACTGTTTCAATCCAGCTAAATGTTTGATAAAAAAAGGGAAAGATGCTGTGGAATTGTGTTTTTGTGTCTAGAGTGTAGTCCATTTGGCAAGAGTGCAAGGCCAGAAATCTATCCCTCCTTATCCCTTTGTGGAATATGCTTGTTTTCTTCTGTCTACTTGTTCCAAAAGCATAGGAAACTGATTAGCTCTTTCGAATTGATGCATTTTCTGCATTTTTCTTATCGATTTTCAGAGGATTTCTGAGTTCTGGTTGTTCAGCAATGTATTCTTTTTTACTACAAATTACTTTCTATATCTCTGTAATTATTCTATATTATGTTATGTCATGCATGAGACTTGCAATCCATGTTTCCCGTGCTAATTAATTGGGTGAAGTATATCAACTATGAAGTCCAAACAGTGTACACGTTCACTCTTCAAGACTAATATTCCCTAAAACATTTTATAAACACCTAATCACTTGGAAAACCACACTAAACAACTGTTAAGAAGGAAGAACCAAACAATTAAATACTCCACTGAACATCTCACTCTACTCGACGTAGGATTCATGCACTCCATATTACCCAAGTTCCTATCAACATTCTATTATTTTCATGCCGTGTATTGATGGTTGGGATTTTAAACACATTAAGAAATTTAATATTAATTTAAAATTTCAGATACCAAGCAACAAAAACAATTAATGTAATTTGTTTCCGTTCCATCTTTATCAAGTAATTAGTAGCAATCAATACCTGGTAAAACGTCAGATTTGAGTGTTCGTCTAATCAGCAAAGGTGGTTGTGGGTATAAACGAAGAGCCTCAACAATAATCAATCTAATATACCTGAAAGCATACGATGTATTTAACAAACTATTTTACTCTTGTTGCTTAGTTGGAACAGTAGAATGTGATATTCCCCCAAAACACCCTACAGTGAACTCTGATATTCATTGCAAACCTTGCCTTGCAAGAAAGCTGATTGATTATAAAGCTCACATCATGAAAAAAACAATTGAAAGTAACTACTTGTTATGCTTGTCTTTCATGTAGATATGACATATCTGTTCCCTTTTTGTTAGACAACAAAACTATTGCCAATTTGTTATAACTTTAGTTAATCTTTCTGAATTAAATAATGGTCATCAAAGAGGTTCCAGTGAACATAAAGGTAAATATGAAATAAGAACCCACTGCAGTTTTTTAAGTGATTCATAAGTTGGCCTCTCTGTACCCAGCACCAAATCTACCTCTGCTTGAGCCTTCTTCATTTTACTAGGATTCTGTAACAAGGAAATTGGAAAAACAATAAGATGGTGTTGCAAAAACAGGAATGTCTGAAGAAAAGTCATGACAACCAACAATTGAAGTTATCGTGGCACATTCAGGTACGCTACACAAACATACTTGAGCTAGGAGGAAAACTGCCCACGTAAGAACTGCAGCCGTTGTTTCATGACCAGCAACAAGCATTGTCATTAAATCATCCCTCAACTGTCCAGACACAAAAAGAGTAAGAAGCACAGCCTACTTTGAACAACTACCTGAAATGAAATATATTGTCTACACAAGCAACTTTGCCGCTAATCCAAAGCATCCAAATTTCAGTCAGCATGGCTTTTGTAAGCATGTTGGGTTAGGATTAGATATACCTGACGATCATCAACATCAGCTCCCCGCATATCAACCAAGAAACGCAAAAGACTTGCATCCTGTAAACTCCTATATTAATAAACTCAGTGGTATTTGAAGAACTCCAAGTTTTCAGGTAAGTATTCTGATAGTTTAACATAAGCTATTAGCATTAAATCCATCAAGATAACACACCTTCAAATTTACGTAATCTCTCTGCTGCAATTTCTCAACATCTGTTTCCTGCAAATAGAATCATTTCAAGACCATGTCATGTACAGTCAAAATAATGTGACAGTCTAACAAAGAGACTGATTCCTGCAATCAATCATAATATTCAATCATGAAACTAAAGTATCACTAACCTGTCTGCTTTCTTTTGCATTTTTAATAAGTTCGTCCAGACACGCATTGATGATCTTTAGGTCATCATGAAACTTTCTTTGCCTTGGGACTATCCACCTTGCCAATGGAATTTTCCAATATGGAATGTAAAACGTGGATCTGTGTTCAGCTTCAAAAAGAGTGCCGTAGACTGCCTATAAGAGACTTAAGAGCAGAGAGTATGTGAATTCTCCTAACCAATGGTTAGAGAAGCAAATAAAAAATTATGGTCTTGACACCATTTTCCAATAAGACCTACAATCGAGACTTGCATTTCATCACAAACTATGATTAAATAAACAAGCAGTTTATTACTGACAAGATGAGAAGCTTTGCAGACATGTAAGGTGTGTTGTCTACTTATATTAATGATGAAAAGTCCTATTATTTTTTACCCGCACAAATCTCTCAACATGTAACACACTAGAGATTGAATTTAGATAAATAGTAAATAAATACTTAGCTAACCACTTTTAAGGAGGCAAAATATACGAAAGAAAATTGTCATGTCTACTTCCATTTACAATCAATCCAACATCGCTGTATACTTGGAATGCATAACCTTTCAGACAAACCTTAATAACAGGAGATTCTTTGGTGACAGAACCAAAGTCATAGTTGAACACACCAAGACCAATAATATCAAGAGCTAAACTAGAAAACTCTGCCTCAAGATCCAATTCAGCTGACTTAGGTCCACCATTACCATCTCCTTCGAGAAGCTTATTAACCTTCAATATTGTTCTTTCTGAACAAGCTGTGAATATTTTTACCATAGCTTCCAAGTAGGAGTTATGGAAAGCCGGAGCAATGACTGCATATTTTAGAAATACAAAGTGAAGAAAAAATTAATATTAGGTTAAATCATGAAATCCTTTAACATTATTACCACCACCGCAAAAACAACCTATAGAAACTATTGATGATTTAAAAGTTCTTCATACTAATAAGTTGTAACTGATTTCTTGTATTAATTTGGTTGATTACTGCAGTCCTTAAAAATTGGAATGATGAACTCCATTTATTGATTTGAAAATGATATTTGACAACACATTTGGGAGAACACATAGGCCCCGAAAGATGACTGTTTGAGGTTCTTCATTAGTTCTAATGGAAAACACTTCAAGACACTATCATAGAAGATCTATGATAACTATAAGTAACTTTTAAAAATTAAATATAGGTCAGGGAAATATCATTAGCAGTTCCAAATTAAAATGTTTATGGATATTTCATTAGATCTTTAGTAAAAGGTATTGCACTTTATTTACCTGGTCACAGACCCAGTAAAGAAAGACGGTTGTATTTGGCCCTCAACATCCAACATAAAACTTGATGTACTGAACATGGATGTTTAATCTAGTCTAGGACGTGCTTACCAAGGACACACAAAAGATTGTTCCTAATTGAATGCTTTTAGCGGATGATCTAATTTTGATTAGGGAATCAAAGGAAGCAATTAAATTTAGCACTTGAGCTTTAGATACAAGCTTTGGAAATAAAGGGTTTCCACTCAAGTAGGAATGAGGAAAAAATGAATTGCAACTTTTTTCAAGACAAGAGGAATATGACTTTAAAGTTTAAATTGAAGATGTCATAACACAAATATCTAGCAACGTCAACGTACCTAGCCAGCTCAAAGGAAAGTTTTATCACGCTATACATCCAATTATACTCCATAGGGTGAGTGTTGGACATTAAAGGGACAAGAGAAAATGGAGGATGAGAAATCTTCTATAAGATACAAAGATAAAATGGAAGAGAATACATCAGCTCAAAGAAGCATCCAAATCTCTTTTCAAATCTATCATTTGAAATTCCTAGAGTAAAAACAAGAAAACCATAAAGAGGCTACAAAAGCAAGCCTGTCTCATAAAATGTGCACTGGAATTGCTCTCGGAAGAGTAAAAAACCAAACTTAATGAAAAGAACCTAGTGTAGAAGCCGCTTTTAGTTTTTATACCTTCTACATCCTAAATCTTCATGAACAGAGAAAAAGATTTGTAAATTGTACAAAGGATCAGATGCAGAATCAAGGACATAAAAAGGGACGAAAATGACAAAGATATTAAATAAAGTTTGTACACCTCTTCTCCTTTGCTTCCAAGTATCCAGGTCTGCTGGTATGAGTCCTTTGCCCATTATTGGTTCTAGGATATCAGCAAGTACTCCCTAGTTTTTTAATTAGCAGAAATTAGAGACATTTTGAAGATGAAATTGAAGTAAAATAAAATAGACACAATTCAATGAAATAGGCACGTAGATTTGCCAGGAAACCAACATATCCAAGCTTACAATCTACGGCCAGAACATGTTTTACATTTAGCTATATTTTAGTGGGTAGCCCACTGGTCACGAAATATTTCACAAAGGAATACATTTACTTTAACAGGATTTAGTTACTGCATTTATTTATTATATTATTCTAAAAAATAACGTACCAATTTCCACTGTTACAAGGCTTCTCAACCTGTTCAGTAAGGACCATATGAACTTAGCCTATAAAGTTCAGAAGCATGCATAAAACTAATGAATGTTAAGCAGGGGATAGAGTTAATTATCCTGAAAAGTACATAAGCTTAGTGTCACTATCATAAAACTAATGATGGGTAAGCAGGGGAGGAGTTAATTAGCCTGTTAACTTCAGAAGCTCAATGTCACTTTCATAAAACTGATGAGGGTAAGCAGGGGAGGGGTTAATTAGCCTGTTAATTTCATAAGCTTAATTATCATTTTTCATAAAACTATGAGGGGTTAGCAAGGGAGGAGTTAAATTTATCATGAAGGTTCTTAGTTAGAAAGAGGGTACAGGGTAGAAGGAAGCCGAGGATAAAGAGTTATAGTTTTGATGCAGGAAACTGCAGTAGAAAACTCGAGAAGTCGGACAGTTTTTTACTAGATAAAATGTAGGTCAGTAAGAGTAAAACCACATTCTTCACAAATTAAATCCACTTTCATTTAGCTATCAAATATCACTGAAAATTTTTCCAGTGTTTTCTATTTCATATTTATCTCGTACATGTGAACATAAGATTAATTGAGGGTAAATATGCTGGGCACTGAACTCCGCTCTTCATTTCATTCCAGTTATTGGAATAGCCAAAAAAACATTTAGTCCTTTTTAGGTACAAACTTCATGAGTAAAAATCCAGAGAGGAATAATTCAATTAATACAAAGTTCACATTTTTCTTTTTCAAAGGATGTCACGGACAAACAATCTATATGAAAATGGACTGAACCAAGTGTAACAAAATTCAAGTGAGAGCTGAGACCATACCTTGTCATAAGAAAATGCATTTTCTCGCAGAATATGTCTAGCAACTATGGGATCTGATACAACAACAAATGCTTTTGGTCCAAAGGCAAGTTTATACACTCCGCCATGCTGTGCCAGGTTAAAAATAATATCCTCAGATGATAATTAAAATATGACAGACTGAGTAAAGGAAACTATGATGGAAAAAGTAAAACAAACAATTTGAGCCAATTTATGAACAAACTATATATTCTCTTGATTAACTATAGCTATAGGAGCGTTGAAGTAAAAATACTGACACCTGAAAGTCAAAAATTAAAACAAATACATCCAAAGATGAAAACAAAAATGATAAGCCAAAATGAAGAAAAAAATACCACATATACGACTTATGTAAAGCAGGACACGAGAAATTCATGATAGATAAAAAGGTAAGTACCTCCAAGAACCAATCATACAGTGAGAAAAAGAGAGGCCGATCAAACAGATCTGTTACAGCCCCTTCAGCTATGGGCATAGACCCTAAACTTCCACCACTTAAAAAGTCTGTAAGGAGGTTACTTGCATTGTCAAGGATATTTCTACTTGATTTCTTCTTATCCGTATTAATCGATTGGCATCTACATTCAACACAAACATGGCTTATACACAGAGTAATAACATATGATATGCTCCTACCAAGCTCGGAACATAAAATTAATACTAATAAAAGAAAAACTCAAACAAATTAAGACATTAGAAATTAATTTAGTTGCTAAACAGTTTAAACTTCCAAGTACTACTATCCGTGCTAGTTTCACATTCATTATTTACTCGAACAAAAGGAATCCGAAACAACTCATTGACATCTTACAGAAAGCGAAATCAATACACGAGCTAGGATAAGAGTATCTGAGTTTCATTTTAGTCGAAAATTAGGTAAACTTGGGTTGGAGTTCAAGTTGACGACTAGGCGACAGTGGATAAAACACTTGAATGAAAGTAATGAACTAGCATAATTATATATTTGTTGATTTCACAAGAAAAGGAGGTTAAAGCATGCATTCATGTATGAGCACTCGGACATGAAAAAGTAGCGAAGAAACAGAAATGGAGTAGGAGTTTTGGTTGCAGAAGAACCTGATTGAAGAAAATTGTTGGGAGTGAAGAGTGCGAAAATGAAGAGAAGAAGGGAAAAGAGATAATGGCTTAAAACAAGAATGAAACTTGGCGTCGGTGACGGTGGAGAGGGCTGGGGTGGTGGCGCTCATGGCGGAGCGTTGTTTACTGCGACTGTCTGAAGGAACCGTAAATGGAGAACACAATTGGTTCACACGCAGTCTATAATATAAACAAAAAGGTGTCTGTCCAGTACAAGAAAAAAAAAATCTCAATGGAAATTAATATTAAAAAATTATTTTATAATTAGTCAATTTCAAAATTTTAGACCAATTTAATTTTTCATCTTTTGAAATATATGAATTTAATTATTTTTAATTAAATTTTGTTAAGTTTATTTCACATGCATATTTTATAATAATATTTAACTTAATATTAAAATAAAAATGTGTCAAATAATATAAATAACTCAAATATAATTCTAAAATACGTACAAAACATTTAATAAATCTAACAAAATTTGATTAAAAAAACTAAATTTACGTATTTATCTATTGATCCAAAATATCAAAATAGATTAACTTTAAAATTTAGTGAGAGTTAAGAAATTAAAAACTTATTTAACTCAAAAATCAATTAATTTCACTTTTTTCTAAAATATTTTTTTACTTTTTATTTCATTGAGCAATAGTTTGGATTTCAATTTATTAGTTTCAAAAATTGAACTGTACTATTGATCCTGTAATATTTTACAATTAAGTAATTCTGGATGGCTGATATAACCATTATCTGATTTCTAAGGGAAGATGCAGGAGTGTTTGTAATTAATAATTATATTAATGATTTATTTCAATGAGTTATTGGTATATGTAATTAATAAATTTTAATATTTATTATAATTGAATATACAATAAATAAATTATAAATTTTTAATTGGAAAATATTAAATATGTTATTAATTTTTTAAAGGAACTGACATTAAGAACATAAATAGATCTAAACTGTAACTGATACAAATAAATTACATCAACCAGTTCCTTTATTTAGAATTCCGGGGAAGTGCAATTTAGTGTTTGTTATCCCTAAAAGAAATAGTAATACTGGTTATATAGGAAGAAAAAAAAAAGATAATTGCATGTCTAATTACTTTAAATTATGTTATTTTAGTTTTTAATTTTAAAACATAGTTTACAGATAAAATAAAAATTTGAAATATTTACTTATAAAACATAGTTTCCAATTAGTTTTTTTTTTTTTCAAGATTAGTGCATATCCATCCAT
>Ga0209589_1001261_pt1 | contig 41111 bp, 14 predicted proteins | sample CowpeawhiteBW_FD_187525 | JGI IMG/M metagenome (GOLD analysis project Ga0209589, IMG submission 187525) | Root nodule microbial communities of legume samples collected from California USA - Cow pea white BW (SPAdes) (version 2) | ecosystem: Host-associated > Plants > Roots > Nodule | place: USA...
GCCAGGAAGACTTTCGATACTAGGACCATACTGGTACTGCACTCGTCTGAGCCGGTATTAACCATCGGCTCTGATACCACTTGTTAGGTTTTACAGAGGGGGTTTCACTGGGGAGAACAACACCAATGAGATCTGAGCCTAACCACATAAGACACTGACACCATTGGTGTCAGTGTCTTATGTGGTTAGGCTCAGATCTCATTGGTGTTGTTCTCCCCAGTGAAACCCCCTCTGTAAAACCTAACATATATTGCTCCCATTTATTTTTCTATTTGTACATATTAATTTATGTGAGTTGAGATAACCTAATTCTCCAAATTTAATATATTTATTATTATTGATAAAACAAAGTATCGTCTGCCTATTGTTAATATATGTTCACCGCACCTTTCTCCAATATAGTTTGAATAATAAGAATGTTACAAATGAAATCAATATCTATTATAAAAATATTCTTTTGTTATACATGTCGTTTGATTAATTATTTTGTAATATGGATCATAATTTAAATTGGGTGAATGAGACATAAGTTGTGTGATTTGCAATTCAAATTTCATTGTGTGTAATTCACGATAAGGAATAAAATATGAAAAATCATGAAGAAAAATAATTGCAAGAAAAATTTAAGGAAGGTAAAGCTCAACGAAAAAGGCAAACAATATAGAAGATTAATAATGAGAATAAGAGCAAAGAATAAAAACAAAGGAGAGGAGGAACACAAGAGTCCAAATCTTGCCTGAAGTTTCAAGTTCTTTATAAATTTGAATATTTTCAGTTGAGTCCCTATTAAATTTTATTTGCTTATGAAGTACTTAAAATTTATATATTTTTCAGTTAAGTCTCTATCATTTAATTTTTCTTTAAATACAATTGTGACTATCATTTTTTTCCTAGTCATTTTATTTATTTGTCTCCGTGTATTAAAAAATGTAAGATTTGTGATTAATAAAAAATGATATTACAATTTAAAACAACAAATTTTTTTTATTACTTATATTAAAAACATGTTGGATAACAAGGGACTGTCATTGCCACCTATATCCATGATGGTAATGGCGACAATCCCTTGGTCATTGTAAGTGGTGAGGACAATAGTTTTTTGGTTGTTGTAGGTGGTGACATGGAAGTCATAAAGGAACATGATGATGATTTTACCATCCAATAAGTTTTCATTTAAAACATTAAAAGTCACTTTGCATTTTACATTCACCATAAAAATCATTTTATATTAATCACAAAATCTAACATTTCTTAACGCGTGAAAACAAATAAGCAAGATGACATAATATAACAATCACCAGTGGCATAGGAATAAAGTTTGCAAACTTTAACAATCTTTGTATGGATTAAAACAACCAAGTAAGAAATGATATGCCAAACTATCTATATTACTTATTTCATATGGTTATAATTATTGCTCAATTGATCCGTCTTTATTTTTAAACAATTGCTTTCTAGTTTATGTGGATGTCATTGTTCTCATTAGAAATGATATCGAGGAAATCACACACATAATGAATCTTCTTAATAAGAGTTTTCACATTTAAAATCTTGAGAATACCACTTGTTTCCTTTGCCTAAATTTGCACATAACAACACAAAAATACACTTATGTCAAAGAAAGTGCATGTTAGATAATCCCTTAGAAACTAGCATGTTTGCCTATGCTCTTGTTCCTACACCTGTAATCTCAAAGGTATGAACACGTGAATGCAACTTACATATCCGTCTCCAGGACGTATCCAACACAAATACTTTTTAATTTGTTGAAAATTTGTTGGTTTCGTGTCACATCACTTATTCTTTATTTTATTAATAACACATATTGTACTAACATTAGTTCAACCTATTTTTTATACATTACAAATTTATTTTTTATTCCTTTTTAACATTATTATCTTTAATATTAAGAACACAATACTAGCAATCCACATAAACATAGATTTAGATAGATTTATTAATTAAGTTTTCTTTAACTTATTAAAAAGTTTTTATTTTATTTTTTTAGTATTTCTTTCTTTAATATTAACCACCAACATAAAAATAAATTTGAATATTATTTTTAATTTATTAATTATCATTCAATTTTTCTTTAAATTAAATTTTCTAATACTGATTACAATAAATAAAAATAATTTCAAATAAGAAACAAGTTAAAATTTAAAATATTAGTAACAAATTATAATAACATCATATAAAACAAATTATAATAACAACATATAAATCTCGACGAATCGTCATATTAGATACGTGTCATATTCGATACTTGTATTTTGTATTGTGTCCGTTCATCATTGCTTGTGATCCATTCCTCTTGTCTTTCTCGTGACAGTGGTTCCAAACTTAATGATATCATCTTCATGTATAGAAGACTCATCAAATGTCTCATTTATCTCACACACTTGACCTAATATAACTTACTCTATGAACCATTTTAGCAAATTTTTTTATGCTCCTATTACTGGTCATCAACAATTCGCTTCTCGTATCCTAAGATACCTAAAAGGTGCTTCCGATTATGGCATCTTTCTTAAAACAATAACATTCTTCGACTCAAAGCGTATAATGGCTTTGATTGGTTATTCTCAAACCAGAAAATTTCATCATAGAGCATGTTGTATATCTTAAAGAATCCATTATATCTTGTAAATCCAAGAAACAATCAACTATATCCAAGATAGTTCCTTTAATGCTAAATATCGTACCCTTGTTGCAACCACTTGTGAGTTGCAATGGATCACCTATCTTCTTAAAGATTTTTAGATTCTTTTCCTAATCAATTACCTATTCATATTGTATCAAATCAAGTTTTTGCATGAACAAACAAAGCACATTAATATTGATTGTTACATTGTGTGTGAGAAAATGATAAATTAATATATATTCTTGACTTGAAGGTTTATAAAAGATAAAATTGCATATTACAACTTTTTCTCTTTCATAATCGTTTCTCTTTTCCCACTTCATATTATGACTCTTTCCTATTTTTCTTTCTCTCCCTCCCTTTCATATCCTTGCTTTCTTTGGTGTTAAAGTAAGAAAATTTGAATATATTTTTCTGCATTCTTCTCTTCTTCTTTTCTATGGTATATTTTTCACACTATATTTTTCACATAGTTTCATTGTAACATCCCATTTTAATAGTCAAAAGCTATTAAAATAAAACATTCCATAGTTTAGAATTTCAAAACAGATAATCCATGGTATAAAGGATATTAGTGTAGTCCTCCAAAATATAAGACCATAATAATATAACTTTATACACCTCAAAACATTATACGTTGGTTCTAAGACCAAATGTCTCACCATAGAGGACCTAATCAGTTCTAAGATCTTCCTTAGCTGGATCATCATCTACTAGAGGAAATTTTAAACCTGTAGCATCATCTACTCACAGCCAAAAAGGTAATCATTGCAAAAAGGAGAAAACACGATTGCACAAGCACACAAAAAAGGTAAGCTAATTTGTAAAGAAAGTAGTCATATAACAGTTAAACTAATTACATCACAAAAATAACATATTTCAAACATTCATAAAATACCAAACATACAATTACAGGCTCTCTAGACTCAATTATCTGGATCTAGGCATTGATGTATGATTCTTGGTGATTTTTTCACTTGTGGTATTAAAGAATACTGCTACACCTGAGTTGTTGTACCTGAGCTGATACACACAAGGTTAATCGTTAGTCCTTTTAATCGTCATAAGAACCATGTGATTGTTCTTAATGACAGGACCTCCTACCCTTCTCACCACATAACCATTCTACTCTACGTGAATCTTGAATGAGTATTAGAGTATCATGATAAACCTCCAATTATGATTCCTTACATCAATGCATACACTAAAGAAACGCCACCATAGAATTTCCCTATGAGATCCATGAAATTATGCTAAACTCATACTTTCATCCACAAAACATATTTCCACATCAAATTCCAAATTCCAAATACCAAATAATCCATCGTATTTGTATCCATCCTTACTAAGTAATCTCACATTCGTGATCATTTACAAACATCATATACTTCTATACATGCTCATAACCATTATCAAACCCATCATCATCACAATTTCATACATCATTAAACACATGCATATTCATCAATGAATTCATCAACAATTCTATAAACAACCAGATACCTTCATTTATTCCAAGTTAAATCAAAACCACAAATAAGAAGTGCTTTCCTAAAAAAGGAAACATAAAACATGACAGACATAAGAAACTAATTTTTCTAACTAAAGACCTATAATTAGAGACCCCTCTTATACTAATAAGCTAATACATTTTCCATTATAAATCATACTATAAGAACATGAACAACATAAATCATAAAATCACAGGACCAAAGAACATGAAAACATATCAAAACATAAAACATAAACCACATGAATTATAACATTTACGAACCCATAAATGAGTGAAAACAAATTATTAATTAAGTAATATCAATCATTCCAATTCAACATGGTTAAAACTCTAAATTTCCACCTGATTTCATATTTTACCCTCATTATTATCATATCACAATCCAATTCCAAGTTCAACTCCAACATCACATTATTCCAAGACCACAATTTTAACCTCACCATCATTAACTTTCTCTTGTTAAACTAATCTACTTTCAACATAACACTAATAGACTACCAATTTCAATACATCTCATATATAAGAGCAATCATAACATATTTGTACAAATTCACCAATTCTATTAAATTAAAGTTTTTAAAACTCAACTTTTCTCACCATCATACATAATTAAATCACCAATTCACAAAAGCCCCAAATTTGCTAAACGAAAACGAAACCCCCCTATTACTAACAAAGTCAACATGCAGTATTCTAATTACTCAGAAATAAATCACATTAATACGAAATTTCATTAGTTTCCCTTACCTTCAAAGGACCGCTCAAAAACTCTATGAACCCCGAAATGCCATCGAGCCCGCAAGAACTCTACCTCAACCTAAAGACAGTGAAAAGAAATGATCGGACCGAATCAAACAAATAATTAATCGAACTCTAGAAGCACATGCAACCTAAGAAGAATCACATGCATGACCCAAAACAGAGTGGGTACTAAAGAAGGTGGAAATTCGACTTACCTAAAAGAGAATTTTGTTCGGTAGGATTCAAAGAGGGCTTCATGACAATCACAACCTCACACTGTGATTACGAAGCGAATGGAATGTGAATGAGCAAGAGAAGAAAAAAAGATGAAGATAGGAAAAAATGATTTGTTTTCAAGATAAAGCTTCTGAGCTTTTGTTTTGATATACAAATAGAGTGTATGAGTTCTTTTAAAGGGGTTTTACATCCATGATAAAAAAAATGATAAATTTGTTCATCAAATCTCCAATAATCTTCTATCATACCATATTATTAGTATATACTTAACAAATTTTGTAGTTTTCTAAAAGATAGCTAACTGATATTACAACTAAATATTAAATATGATTCAAAATAATATTAAATAATTCATTGTGATACAAAAATTAATAATTAAACACTATTTATAATTTATATATTATATTGAATCATTTTAAATAAAAATTAGGTAATATTTGTCACTTTATAAAAAAATAAAAAGAAATATTATTTATAAAAAAATGACCTCTCATATTATATAAGTACAAAATTTGATTAAATTAAGATAATTAAAATAAAAAATTTAAATTTATGCACATTTTCCTCTTTTAACATTCAATTCATAGTACATAATGGCACAATAAAATGTAACTAAATTATCATTTTTTTTTCTTTATTTCTCATAAACATTCTTATTTTTTTTATTCTAAAATTTAGTTTATGACCATAATTTATAGTTTATAATTTATACTTAACAATTTTTATTTTATAATTTGTAATTTATAATGTATAGTTTAAAATTTACAATTTAAAAGTTTATAATATTCTTCTATCGTAACATAATTTTTAAAATATAATTTATATAAAATAATTTTTCATTTATATAAAATACAAAATAAAATTTTAAAAACATATGTTAATGTAAAATTATTTAATATCTCATTTATATAAATGAAAATCAAAACATTGTAATTTTTAAAATACAGTAAAATATCATTTTATCACTTTATTTTATTATTGTTATTCAGTATTAATAAAGTTTAACATAAATTATCATGATGATAAGAAATCATATTTTTATTCAATAAAATAAAATTCTTTTTAGGCAAAATATGTTAAAGTCATCAGTGTAAAACCTGATTCTGGTTTTGTAAATTGCTTTTATAAAATAATTCAATTAAAATTTCTTGATATGCCATAAAATTAAAAATCCTGAATCATGTAACTAAAATATATCTTATTTCTCATCTTAAAAATAACTCTCTTCCCGAAATTTCAAAGAAAATTGTTATTAAATATAATTTTATAAAATATTTACAATGGAACAAAAGTTAGGATAAAATATTTTAAAAATGACATTATAAATGAAAAAATATTAAAACATCATAATTTAAAACAAGAATGACATGATATAATATATGTAAAGAGTCATAAAATTTAAATATAAACTTTATAAAACATTATCATTAAAGTATTTACATAGTATAATATTTAAAATTTTAATTATGAAATAATATTCTGAATTAAAAAAATAAAAATATTTTTCCATTTTAAAATCACATACTATAATCAATAAGACATTAATTAAAATATAATTCAATATATATATTAAAATAAAATTATTAAAAAAAATAAGTGTTGTCACATCAAAGACATCAAAGACATCGAAAAGAGTACATTGTTAAGTGCCGCCGCCATGCGTGACCAATTTGTGCTAAGTATGTCAGGCAGGCGTCGTCACCAACGTTCGGTCTAACTAGCCGCACCCTCGCCCAATTGAATCCCAAACAATGTCACAAAGTGCTTTGGTACCAAGCAACCTATTTTTACAAAAACAACCACCTAAGCCATATCAACAAATAAACAACTCTACTGTTTCGTTATTACTTCCTCCAAACCCAGTTTAAGGTGGTTTTAGCAATTCGGCCACATACCAACAAAACCCTTTTTTCAATTTTTTTTTTTAATTCCCTTTTTCCTTTCTAAACCCAATTCACCATAAATACATTAAACTAAACATAACTATTCCTCCCTTTTCTCTTCCTTTCTCTTTGAGGGTTTCTTTCTCCCTTGAAGGAAAAGAAGAGTTACCATCATCACGCCGAGTGTGGTATGCTCTCTCTCTTTTTCTTAATCTATAGCTTTTGCCACTCAATTGTTGTTCAGAGTTCAGATCTGTTCATCAGTTATTTCAATTGCGATAAGGTTCTGGATGGTTTTGTTTCTTAGATCCCTAACTTCATCATTGATTTCTAATTCTTTTCTCTTTTTATGTTTCTTGGGAAATTTCTGACATTTATACACTGCCTTATTTTCAACCTTTTATATCTTTTTCATTTTAAGTTTTTGATTGAATTTGGGTTTGGGTTGTGACCCTCATTGACTTGATTTTGGAATTTTGTATCTGGGTGTAGAAATTTAGAAAACTCTTTCTGCTTTCTTGATTTTGGGTTAGGTATTTTGGGATTGTAAATTAAGGAAACAGTTTATATTCTTTGGTGGCGGTGGTGGTGATGAGAGACTCTTGTTATGACTTTGAAGATTCTAACTTGGGTGGGTTTTGTTGTGTGAAAATTGTTGTGAGAAGTGTCAGTGTTTACTATTGTGTCACTGCTTGAGATGGATTGTAATGTAAATGTAAACATGTTCAAAGCAAATGAATTGAAATGCTCTGCTACCTAGTCCATGACCTGCTAAGATTTTTTTTTTTCAATTTAAAATCTATAATTTATTTTTCTTTTCTTGTGCAGTGATTCTTTGAGGTGCTGCAGTCATGTTTGGACGTGGGCCGAGGAAGAGTGATAACTCCAAATATTATGATGTTCTTGGAGTTTCAAAGAATGCCACTGAAGATGAAATCAAGAAGGCATACAGAAAGGCTGCTATGAAGAATCATCCAGATAAAGGTGGAGATCCTGAGAAGGTAAAAGCAATATTTTGCTGCACTTCATTTTGATTATACCATTTGAATACCCAGCTCTTTACTTGGACCTCTGTTCACAGTTTGATTTCATCATATAAACTTTACACATCTTATACTAGTGGTTCTGCATGTACCTCTTATAGTATATTGTAAATAGTCAACAGATCTGATATATTAATGTTGCATGCAGAAGACTTGAGCAAGCTATATTGTGTGTTTTAATTCTATATGTTTATATGAAGCATGTTATTCACTTGGTACTTGAAAACCTGCTAACTTCATGTTGTACTCTGTTCTAATACCAAATACTTGATTCTTGTATCAGTTTAAGGAGTTAGGTCAAGCATATGAAGTTTTAAGTGATTCGGAGAAGAAAGAATTGTATGATCAGTATGGGGAAGATGCCCTTAAAGAAGGGATGGGAGGAGGAGGAGGTGGCTCGTTTCATAATCCATTTGATATATTTGAGTCATTTTTTGGAGGATCAAGCTTTGGTGGTGAACTTTTAAATTTATGCTATTTCAGTTCATTTGTGAATCATCAATGTTGTAATATTAACCAAATCACTATTACTATCATCTCTTAGGTGGTGGTAGTTCTCGAGGCAGAAGACAAAAACATGGTGAAGATGTGGTGCACTCTTTAAAAGTGTCCTTGGAGGATGTCTATAATGGTGCAACTAAGAAATTATCTCTTTCTAGAAATGTTTTATGCCCAAAATGTAAAGGGTATGCACCACCTACTTGTGTTTATATTTTCCCAAAATGTAAAGGGTATGCACCTATTTGTGTTTATATTTTCGTACATCTACTTTATTTGGAGAACACGCGAGCTAACTAACCGGAGATTCAATCACTTTAATTCTTTGCAAATGCAGCATGTCTTCTCAGACTGTTTGTATTTCATATCACAGTGTAATCAATATGCTCTTTCACCTTTACTTTGTCCAAAAAATATATGGTATTAGGTTAATATGTTTTTAGTAATGTTCAATATTTCCTTGCTGTCCATGTGGAATCCCAGATGGAGCATGTTAAGATGTCTTTTAAACTGAGAAAGAGATATGTGGGAATTTACTTGTATTAGTGCATAATATGCATGGTTGTCTATTAAACATGATTTTACAGCTATAGTGACATCATATTTGTGTGGATTGTATGGTCTATTGTGTGGAATGATTGTTTCTGTGTAGATTGTGAGATATAGTATCATGTGTTATTGTATGTATCACTTCAACAACTCTGTCCTATCTTTCAGACAGAGTCTGTTTATTTATTTTTCTCTAACACCTCTTTGTTCTCTCTCCACTGCACCTATTAGTGCATGTGTATGTCTTAGTTTGTGGTTGTAGAATTTAATTATATAATTATAATCCTGCATCTTTATGCTGATGTTTTTGTCAGAATTTGACAAATAATAAGCTATAACAATAACAATGAATTCACATTCAATTATTGATAATTCAGGAAAGGGTCAAAAAGTGGAGCAGCTAGTAGGTGTTTTGGTTGCCAAGGCACTGGTATGAAGGTCACAAGAAGGCAGATAGGACTAGGCATGATTCAACAAATGCAGCATGTCTGCTCGGACTGCAAAGGATCTGGTAATGGAAACATTGTTTTCCATATTTGTCAGGTTGTTTTATGATGTTTTCTCAATCTCATATTTCATTGATGCAGGTGAGGTTATTAGTGAGAGAGATAAATGTCCTCAGTGCAAAGGAAACAAGGTTACTCATGAAAAGAAGGTACTGGAGGTGCATGTTGAAAAGGGGATGCAGCAGGGTCAGAAGATTGTTTTTGAAGGACAAGCTGATGAAGCTGTAAGTGGTTACATTTTGTATTCTATGTGTGTTATTGCATTTGAGTTGGTAATGTTGGTTTCTTACATCAAATGAACTCCTACTTGTTGCAGCCTGATGCATTGACAGGGGACATTGTTTTAGTATTGGCAGTGAAGGAGCACCCAAAGTTCAGAAGGGAGCGAGATGATCTCTTCATTGATCACAATCTCAGCTTACGTGAGGCACTCTGTGGCTTCCAGTTTGCTATCACACATCTTGATGGCAGGCAATTACTGATCAAATCAAACCCTGGGGAAGTCATCAAGCCAGGTAATAAAAAATTTCGGGAGTATAGATAGCTGGAGTTTCATGCATTACTTAAATTCCTAAAATCCAGCAGCACTACCACAACACTTCTTTCTTTCAAGCAACTTTCATTTGTGTTTCTTCTCTTGTTTTAGTCCACTTCAAAGTTATTTCTATTTTTCTATTTTCAATAGTAATGTACTTAAAAATTATGAATATTACTTCAAGAAATGGGCTTATAGAAATTATTTCTACTGATTCAATTAAATAAAATAAAGTTGTTAAAATTCTTACAGACCAAAGAAATTAGCCTGTGTTTCTTATGCAAGCCAAATGGGTGCGAGCCGTCCTGCATTGTCATCCCTAATATGTAAGTCAAATGCAGGTCAACCCATTGTTGGCCTGTGTGTTTCTTATGCAAGCCAAATGGGGGCAAGCTGTCCTGCATTGCCATCCCTAATATGTAAGTCAAATGCAGGTGAACCCATTGTTGGCCTGTGTGGGTTATGCAGGGTGGGCCTAAATGGGCAGCAGGCTAAAATACTCAGCCAGTCCGGGACTTTTTCATGCGGGCCTGTAGACCTGCCTGCATGGCCTGCATTGTCATCCCTCAGTTTCATTCAACCTTTTTATTCAATTTTTCTGAGTATGCATTTAAATTCTGCTATGTAGGTCAATCTAAAGCAATAAATGATGAGGGAATGCCACAACACAACAGGCCATTCATGAAGGGTCGACTCTACATCCAGTTCAATGTTGAATTCCCAGACTCAGGGTTTATTTCCCCTGATCAATGCCAGTTATTGGAAAAGGTATTACCTCAGAAGGGCAGCAAGCGCATTTCAGATGCAGAGCTTGATGACTGTGAGGAGACCACTTTGCATGATGTGAACTTGAAGGAGGAGATGAAACGAAAGCATCAACACCATTACCGGGAGGCATACGATGAAGATGAAGATGAAGGTCCTTCTGGTGGTCACCGAGTGCAATGTGCTCAACAGTAGTGCAATTTATGGTAGAGTTTATATGTTTTCTGCATGTTATCTTCTGTTTGCATAATGCAGCAACCATAACTGCGTGATTAATTTACCTTTAGGTCTTGTTCTTAGTCTACAGTTCATGGCAAATTAGTTTACAGTTCATGGCAAATAACTAAGTATGTTTTTTTTTTTATTGCAATGTCAAGTTTATGAAAATTAAATGCCCTTTGGTACATGGTGTGCTATAATGATTCTAGATGCCTCCTATACTATCTTTGTTCTCATTTGGTTGTAGGGCTAATAAAGATTGTTAGTAGTGTTAGTATTCTATTTCCCGATTGCTCTTTTTGGTAAAATATTTAGTGCAAGTTTTGGTTTGTTTTAAAAACTTTTTCATGAATACTTCTGTCTCCAAAGTTAATTCAATGCTTTTTATGAACTAAAGTAATTTTTTGAAACTTATTCATACAATTTATGTAATATCTTAAGTTTATAGTTTATGTTTTATATATATATTTTTTTTCTAGAAATACTAGTAGAAAAGTTTGTTTATGTTTTTGTGGAAATCTTATGAGTTAAATCCACTTTGACAGTCCTACTTGAAAAGTTTTAATAATAATTTTAAAAAAGCTTTTGCTATAACTTTACCAAGTCACAGGTGACACCCAAAAGATTTACTATTGGAGTAAAATTTTTAATTATCAATTATTTCTAAATTTCAACCATTCAAATTATATATTTTCTTCTATAGTATTAAGAAGATGCTTTTGTTTTATGTTTCCTCTGCCACTAAAAGGGGACATTTTGAAACTTCAAATCTAAAGTTGTACAAGCTTACATATTCTGAGACAATGATCAATTTTTTTAATATTTATTATAAACATTTTTGTCACAAGTTAGTATGCTAGAATGTTTGACAAGAGAAAAAAGGTAAATCTAATTCCTACAGAGGTTTAAAAAAAATTACATAAAAAGTGTGGTTCATGAAATCTTCACAACTCAATCACTAAATTGACTTAACATGTTAAAACATGATCTATTATTAAAGTAGTCAAAATACTATTCAAAATTTAATTTTATTCGCCATCAAACTGATTTCGGTAAATAAATGTTAAATGCAAGATACTTTTAAACAAACATATTTATTTTTTAAAATTTTATTAGAAATAAAATGGTTAAGAAATTAGTTCTTGCTACAATTGATTGATCTGTCCAACTTTGAAAACTTTGCTAAATTCACATTTTAATTTAACTAGGTAGAAAACTACCCTTTAGTTCACTAAGAAAATTTTAATCTCTTACTATTAAGTCATGCTATGTATGATTTAAATTAAAATCTCTTTTCCTACTTAAAAAAGTATATGATTATCAGTAATATTAGCTTAGGCTTTTTATCAAACATATAGTGAGCAAACACATAATTTGACTAAATTGCACAAAATGGTTTATAGCTAAACACTACTCATCAAGCTGATTAAGGGAGTCTCAATCATTTATGCAAGCTTTAATACAATTACACTATAAGTTGAAAACTATTAGACTAAAAACAAATTAATCAAATAACTAACTAAATTATTGATAAAAGTGTTTAATTATGTTGCAACCTGAAATAAAACAAGACAATGATACATACAATAATTAAATTTAAATTATAAATTTAAGAAATAAAACTTATGGCAAAGGAAAATAGAGAAAGAAAGTATTTTGAAGAGAAGAGAATGTCTACTATGAGAGCAAAGATAACATAAGCTGAAAGTAAGAGCGAGTGCAAATCAGAGAAGTCGAGAGGAAATATTAAATTTCAAATTTCTTCTTTATTAAGTGTATTTGAATGTACACTTTTTTATTAATTTGAAGTGTCTTACAACAATTCTTAAATTTTATTTTACTTTCTTGCCAAAGAGTTTATTTTATGATACAAAATTCTAAATCATTTAAATTAATTAATTATCTTCTTAAGTTACTTCATCCAAATATACTCTTAGTCATTTGGAAACTTCAAATCCAAGATTGTAAAATGTTACATATTCTTTGAACCAATGATATTTGTTTTAATTATTTATTCTATACATTTTATCAAATTAATATGTTAGTATTTTAGACAATAGAAAAAAAAATCTATTTCCTATTTGAAAAAAAAATGGTATATGGTTAGCATTTCATCAAATAGATTGTAAGTAAATTGGTTAAATTGCATGAAATGAGATATCTTATAGGGATGTGCCTTGATACCTCATGGTTTTTTTGCATTTCAGGGTCAATTTGATGTTAAATTTGTAAAATATGATCCGTTGAATTTTTTTTTGCCAAACAGGGTCAAGTTGTTGGTAAAAGCAAAAGACAACTTAAGATGCTGAAGCAAGATTTTAATGATGATAAAAGAAACCTAAAAGTCATCTAGAAGACAATATGAAGACAAATGTTTTATGTTTAAAGTTATCTTGTAAAATGTTTAAAGTGCTTAGAATAGCTTAGAATTAACAGTCAGATCATAACTCTTGCATTTTTGTAAAAATCACTGTGATAATCGATTATCCTGAGCTGAGTCCAATTTTTTCAGAAAAGCACTGGAATAATCAATTATCTTGCTCAAAGTTTTGTTTTTAGAAAACACACTGGAATAATCGATTATCACCCTGTCAGTTTGAACGTGACTGTTTAGTTTTTGACCTAATTTTTGAAACCCCTATTTAAGGAACAACAAAGCTACTTCGAACTTACCTTTTTGAGAAGCTAGAGTGCTAGTGATGTGATTGCAAAGAGAGTTCTCTGAGTGTTCTCAAAAGAGCTTTGAAAAAACTAGTGTGGGTAGAGCGATAACTTTTCCTGAGAGGGTTTTCTAAGAGATTGAGTGTTGTTGTTGCTAGGAAAGCTAAGGTCAAGGTTCTCTGTGTGATTCAGAGAAAGGTGTTCATCTCTTGTGTTTTCAAGAGAGGTGTTTTCTTTCCCTATTCTTTTGTTATCTTATTGTAATTTGATATTTGTTAGTGATTGAGTTAATCTCTTTATTTGAAGAGATTAACAACTGAACGTATGATCTTTTGATCTGAACCAATATAAATACTTGTGTTCTATCTTCTTCTCCATCTCTATACTGATACTACTGTTGCATATAAAGGAACTAATATCAAATTAATCAGTAAAATTTCGGAAAATTTTTAAAGTATTAATTTTAATACTCAAAACTAATTCACCCCCTTCTTGGTTTTTGTCCAAACGCTAAACATTTCGCTGCACGATACCAACAATCGTAAGGGTGGAGGACGACATTACAAGTGAAGTCGTCCTCCACCCAACCAGTTTCTCTTTTTTATTTTTAAGAAAAAAAAAACAAAGTCGTCTTATGCGAAAACGATTTCTGTCTACGTGAAAAGTGAAGTCGTATTCTAAGATGATGACTTCACTTTTTCTTTTTTTTAAAGCATTTAACTCGTATGCAACCTCTTTGTCAAGTTTTCCAGAACCATCTAATCCCCAACTCTCTCTTCACTTCACCCACCTCTCTTTTCTCACTACCCCTTTCACTTACAACTTGATGCTCCTTTCTTCAAACTTCGCCTTCGTCTACAACTCCGACCACCACTCCTGGAGGCGCTTCCAGGGGTTCCATGCTTTCCTCAATGACAGTTGCCTCCAACATGGTACTTTCTTCCACGACGGCTTGTACTTCACCACCCCGGGACCGTTCTTCGTGATGCATTTCGATTTGGAGAGTGGCAAGTGGAAGAGCGACGTGGCATAGTTGCCCCCCACAAATCAATTCTCAAAATTAATTAATTAATTAAATGCTTAAAAAAAAAGGAAAAGTGAAGTCGTTGTGTTAAAGGACGACTTCAATTTTCACGTAGATAGAAACCGTCCTCACATAGAACAACTTTGCTTTTTAGAAAAAAAAAAAAGAGAAATTGGCTGGATGGAAGACGACATTAGGATGGAGGACGACTTCACCTGTAATGTCGTCTTTCACTCTCACGACTTGACCCTGTTTGACAAAAAAAATTTCAACGAACCCTATTTTATAAATTTAACATCAAATTGACCCTCAAATACAAAAAAAGTCATACCTCATTGATTACTATAAGAAAACTATAAACTCTTAGACTATTAAGTAATTCATGTTATGTATTGTAAGGTAAATTTCCTTTCCCTAAATCTCTACTTAAAAGTATACGATTAACATTTCATCAAATAGATGGTAGACAAGTAAGTAAATTCGTTTAGTTGCAGAAATGACACATTCCAAATTAAGGGATGTGCCTTAATCAGACAAGTTATTAACTAATTGCATGTTAAACAACTGATATAAGTGTTGGTTTTGTTGCAACCCAAAATAGACAGAAAAAGAAACTCTAGATCCATGAAACCATATAATACAAAATAAACAAAAGTTAGATTATAAAGTTGAGAAATGAACCTGATAATAAAGGAAGAACATAAAAGAGAAAATTCTTGAAATAGAAGAGAATGCGCGCAAAGAGAGCAAAGAAAGTTTGTGAGATGAGAGATAAGTGAGTAGAAGAGTAGAAGAGCAGAAGGTGTGTTTATTGAATAGAGAGTGAATATGGTATTCTAAATTTCTTCTTTATTAAGTGTATTTGAAATTTCAATATCTTGCTTATTTGTGTATAAAAAAGTTCTTAATTTTTTTTATCCAAATAATTTATTTTACTTTAAAAAATTATAAATTATTTTAAAAAATGAAATGTTCTTTTAAATTATTTCCAAACACAATCTTAGAAATATTTTCCTATAAATTAGTAAAACTTCAAGTCCCAAAGTTTTATATTAAATTTTATATATTTTCACATGTATCCTGTTTCAACAAATTATTATGATAAAAACATTAATGAAAACAAGGTGAAAGATTGTAATTATTACGATAATAGCTATTAAGCTAAAAACACAACATAGACAAATTAATGATACGGCCTATGACTGGTTCTATTTTACACACTAAAACATGTCGCATATTAGTCTCTGATCAACCAGTTCTACAATCTTAGGTTTGGTTCTGACTCATGTGGATTAGGGCAGAAAAATCTTACATTAAAAAAAGTCTTCATAAAAAAATTCACACGGTCAAAAGTTTCACAAAAAGACTTGTAGGTCAGGATCAGTCCATTAACTTTCTTCTTAAACATGAAAATTATATTAATTTTAAAATATATTATTAAACTTTCTAGCAACCTAGACATGCCTGATGATTCGGATTGATCGAGCGGACTGAACAACTAGAACGTGCTCGACGACTCAGATTGATCGAGTGGTCCCAACAATCCGGACGTGAACGATGATCCGAAAGGGCCTAACGACTCAGACTCGAGACAATCCGGACTAACCCAACGACCCGGAGGGACTCGACAACCCGGACGAGCCCGACGACCATGACTCGACCAACAACCTAGACGAGCCCAACGACTCGAACAAGCCGAACAACACAGATGGGACCAACGACCCTAACAGTCCCAATGATACGAACTCGACCGAAAACCCAAACGAGCCTGACAACCAGGACAGACCCGATGATCCAAACAGGCCTGATGACCCAAACATGCCTAACGACTTGGATGAGACTGACAACCCGAACGGGCCTGACGACCGAAACAAGATCGACAACCCGGACGAGCCTAATGACCGGGACAAAATTGACAACCCAAACGAGCCCGACGACTCGGACGACCCAATTACCAGAATCGGCCTGATGACCTGGACGAGCTCGACAAGCAGGACGAGCCTAACGACCCAGACGTCCTGGATAGGCCAGAGATCGACTAGACTACTCGAACGATCTAAATGATCTAAACGGGCCCGGCGACTCAGATTGACCAAACAAGCTCAACAACTCGAACAAGCCCAATGACCCAGATGGAACTAATGATCCGGATGGACTTGACGACCTGGACGAGCCCGACAACCAGGACCCGTTCAATAATTTGAATCAATCCACTTATATGACTTTGTCTCCATCCAAATTAAAATATAATAATGTTGTATTTGAGGTTGTTCTTTTAATATTATCAAATATCAATTGTAACAATATTTTTCTAAAGATACAAGAATTTTTTATCCTAATTTTATATATATATATATATATATATATATATATATATATATATATATATATATATATATATATATATTATAGAATAATGAACATCTACAAATAAAAATAATCATGTTCATTCATTATTTTTTTTAGTTAAATATTTTTACTTTTTAAACTTTGATATTATTTAGATACCGGATTTTAAAAATGAATAAATATAGTCATCATAACCAATTGTGTTACAACTTTTTGACATGACCCTTCAAGTTGACGTTTAAGTTATTTACACCGTTGACACGTCTCAACCCAAATGTTAGTAAGAAAATTTGTTTAACACATAAAAGAATTAACATCGTTGAGATGAGAGAATTCTATTTATTAATTCTTAAATTTTAGAGACTAAAATATATCAAAGTTTAACTCATGTAAATTCTAATTTTGCTTATAAATTAAACCACTACAAATATATTTAACTTTTTTACTTTCAAAAACGTCACAATAATATAATTAAACAAGTAAAATACACTAATAAACTTAAATCTCTACTTGACAATCGTGTTGTCATACATTATCAAATTCCATATGGCAACCTTTGTACATAACTATCAAATTTTGGTAACTTTTTGCCCTAAACTAAATAATATAAATTTCATCTGATTTCAAATATAAGTAAAACTCAAAAATCAAACAATTCACAAAATTGTGCAAATTTCTTTCAAAATTATCGAAACTATCACATTTTTAAAGATTTTTGAATATGGGTAAGTGATGCTCAATGAGTGCTATAGGTTTTTCTGGTTGTGGAAAGAAATATCTTGTATAGTATAGTACATAAATGATATCTTAAACACTTTTCATATATGGTGTCCTATTCAAAGGTAGGTGAGACCTTTGTGGTGGCTCAAAGCAGTAACCATGGCCCAAATTCTTCTCTATTAATATTAATATTAATATTTATATTTATATTTATATTTATATTAATAGTATTTAAGATGTGATATTTTCAATGAATGATAAATGTGTCGGAGAAGAATGGATGACACAACACACACCCAACCACTGAAAGCACGCCAAGAATATTTCTCATGTTTTTGTTTTTTTCCTTTATTCAAAGAACCAAACTCTACAATTATTTTTTATTATAAAAAATAAAAAGTACTACGGTTCAAGATTTTAATCGTACATTATAGAATTTCTTTTTTAATGTGCTTTATTTCATATATAATATGATCAGCATTGAAAGTATAGTCGTTTTATACTTATTTTCGTACGTTATATTTGATTTTTTCTACAAATTCGTCCAAGAGTTTGAAAGTATATAATCCAAGAGATTCATTAAAAATGAGAAATAAGTTCATTTTATATAATATCAGTTCTATTCTATCATAAAAAAATAATTTAGAAAAAAAATATAATATAAGTAAAAAAGATAGTAGTGTATTTAAATATAATCATTTCAATATTGCATAACAGATTGGAGATATAAATTATACTTGATCATTTGCATATGTAGACAATTAAATGAAAATAAATAATAGTACTAATATGCAATTATTTTCTTATTGAAATGAGACCTTGAAAAGATTAATGATATTGCTATATTTTCAATATTCAACTTGACAATGATTAGAGAATAACCAACAAAGACCATTTATTGATCATGGAGAGTTCTTAACAAATCCACGATAATATTATTAACAAATTCCTAACTTATTATATTATATATATATATATATATATATATATATATATATATATATATATATAAGAATTACAAGAGGATACAATACAATATTTTTAATCCCTTTTACATTTAGAAATGATTTTTTAGTTCCTCTAATTTGAGAAAAAAAAAAGAGCATGTTTTGGAGAGTCTTTCATTCTAAACACATTAATTATACTTAGAGAAATTGTCAAAAAATAAAAATAAAAATTTAAAAGAATGGCAAACATGTGATTGAATATTGCATAGAAAAAGCAAAAATTGAAGGAGATTCTCATTATTGGTTTTAGAAGTGAAATCTTTAAGACATTTTGCATTTAACAAAACTACATTTGTATTTGTTTATTTTTTATAGGTTTGTGAATTATAATTGAAAAAGAAAAAGAAAGACTACATATGAAAGCAATTGAGTATCTTTTGTTATTATATAGAAAGAGAAAAATGAAGGAGTTAGGTGATGGCATCACACACAAGTTAAATGATATAATAATATGAATAAGATTTGTTAGTGTATGATTGATTAGATACGTATTTGGTCTAAAGGGAATTATTGGATTTTGATTCTTTCATATTTGAAGTGTGCAAGCCAAAGGGCAAAAAAGAGGCTATGCAAATTAATTTTTAATTTGTGAATAATATATTAAGATAAATTAAATAATGTGTAGGATATATTTGGATATAAAAAGTATGATTTATTAATTATATGAATCTTAATCATTTTGAATGATAATTAAAATATGTTTTTTTTTTCATTAATGTAATTGCATTGCATTGCAATTTCCCTCCTAAGTGGTAGTTTTCTAGAAACATCTTGGGAACATAATGAAAGATTTTTAGGATTGGTTTTATGAATAGAAGTCTTTATAATATTATGAATATCAAGAAATACTAATTTTCTTTATTTTAATAATAATATTGTATTATTTTACATGTAATGTTTATGATGCATACTAAGGATATATTGGAATTAATAGTTGAAGTATAATTAATTATGCCTTTGAAACGTATACATTTGAAATAAAGTTTAACAATTTTCTAGAGAATCTATAAGAAGGTTAATGTTAGTAGAAGCAAAAAAAAAATAAAAAAAATAAACATTACAATTCGTATTTTAGTGTTAAATTAATGCATCGATACATTGTTAAAAGGGTGTTAAAATGGGTTTAGATTAGTGATCTGATCGTATGTTATAATATTAATGTATGAATATTTGATGAAATATAAAAAAAAATACATAAACTAAAATCAGGTTATGTATAAATTAATTTGTAAAAGATTTTTTATACATTTATTAAATATTATTAAATATTTAATAAAAAGAATACTCATTTTATATTTCCCCACCATCAAATATTATTGTCATAAATATCAAATAACAATTAAATAAATGACGAATAAATACCTAAAAAATAAAAATATCAAACGAGTCTTATAGATAAGTAACAAAACTAACAAAAAAAAAGATTAATATAAATTTTTAATAAATTAAAAGTATTTTATTAATTTAAAACAAAAATGAGTAAGAAGTTAGAAACAAATATTAAAACAAGTACGATAAGGGAGACAAGACAAATATATTCGTAACTGTGTTCAAATTTAATATAATTGACCATTATCTATATTCTTATTTATTTTTTTATGGTTCGAACACTATTAAAAATTCTAATATTACATAAGATATTTCTTATAAATTTGTTAAAGAAATTTACAAGAAAAGACTTTTTTTGACTATTTTTTCTAAGAATTTTAATTAAAAGATAATTCTTTCGTGGATAATTATTTTTTGTAAAATTATAAAATTCGTAAGTATTTTCTTTAAAATTTGTTGTAAAAGGTGTTTTATAAAAAATATTTTGTAAAAAAATTGGCAGTAACTTTTTACAATTTTTTTTTCATAACAAAATTTATAAATACTTTTTATAAAATAAATTTTAAAATAAAATTGACATGAAATATAAATGTTTTTAGTAGTAGAATATTTCTAGTAAATGAAAAATGGTTTTTGTTTATCCTTTTACTATGCTTTAGCCCTAACTTGTGATGAACTAGCTAGTTTTATTTATATTTTTATTTTCAACACTAGTTTACTGTTTTAATTCTTATATAGTTCTTTTTGTGTGAGAAAGATTATCAATCGAAAATTTTTGCAATTAGAGCTTTGTAGGACCAGAATTTAAAACTAAAACAACTGTGAAAAATCAAATAAATAATTGAAACTACTATATCTAATATAATAGATTATCATATAATATCCACATGTCATAGTATTGACATAATAAAAATCATACTCACAATGTTTATATATAATCAGTTCAATTTCTTAAAAAAATAAATAAATAATTATCAGTTTAATTTTCTTTAAATGAACATTACACTAAAAAAAAGACTTCACACGCCCAACTTCATTTTTTCTTTATTTCATAATATTATCTTAGCAATTCAATTAGTCTTGAATAATATATATTCCACCTAATCAAAGTAATCAACATTTTTTTCTATTTCAAAATAATATATTTATGAATTTCTAAATTTAAATGATATATGCATTTAGTTTGACCTAAAAACTGATATTGGCCATAGTGAGGGAATCTCCATAAGGGAATATATACCTACCAACATAGGACTTGTTCATTATGACAATGATTACGAGTCCAGACACAATGTATTTGACACTTGAAATTACCTATATTAGTTTAAACATATTTATAAATTAACAAACACATGTTTAGATGAAAGTGTAAAAGGAAGAAAATTATGTCAAACTCTTGTAAATGTGACTACATAATTCTTTTAGAAAAATAAAAGAAATCAAAGTAAACTAATAATGAATAATTTGGGTAATTAAAAATATTAAAAATAGTTTATTTTTTTTATTAAGGTTTGTTTGGATAAAGTTATGAGAAAACCCGAGTTTTCTTCACCTAATTTAAAATTAGTTTATAAAAAAGAGCTTAAATAATTATTTGATCCTATTTTTGGTTTAGTTTTTTCAATTTGGTCATACTTTATGATTTTTGTTTAATTTAGTCTTAAATTTCAAAAATATCTTAAAATGAAGTCCTTTTATTTAACACTGTTACCTATTTGACGATACGAACGTTACACAACAAGAATCTTCTCATGTAGTTATCTTTTCTCGCTTAGAACGAAAGGTCAACCAATTTCGTTCCACCACTGAACCCTACCAAATATTTCTTTCACTAACAAACCCTAATTCCCTTTCCCTTTCAATTAATCCCAATTTCTCCAATTCAAAAACCTAAATCGATTTGAATAGTCCATGTCACAGTAAATATACAGCCATCTCACTATACAGTGAACCACAACTGAAAGACTAACATGTATACGCTACTCTGTTATCAATCAATTTTAACGGTGTTAAGTAAAATGACTTAATTAAAAGACATTTTCAAAATTTAAAACCAAATTGAACAAAAATCCTAAAATAGAACTAAAGTACAAAAATTAAACCAAAAGTAAAACCAACTAACTATTTAAGCCTAAAAAAATGATATAAGAGATCTTTTATAGATTAGTTTATGTATAAATTAGTTTTAGTTTATGCTATTTTTTTATTTTTTCTTTTCTGATTGTTGAACTCTTTTAGAATGCAAGTTCTTCTGGATATTATTTATCATAAGAATTATTTTGATTATCTTTTCATTAATGTATTTTGACTAAGGGTAAAAAATATGTTTTCCAATGACTTAAAAAAAAAATGCAGAAATCAACTAAGTCAAAACTTATTCATCTTTTTGTTAATAAGTGTCATACTTATATTTGTATATATACTATTTTTTTTATCATATCCACATAATCATTTTGATTACTCTCTTTTTTTCTTGTTATCCATGCAATTATCAATATTTACGGTCCTAAAGTGTTTGTACATAATAAAATTCTTATTTATTGAACTTGATAGATTATTTGTTATTACAAGTAACATCACTAATGTCTTTTCTATTTGACAACACAACGTGAATCATATATGAAACATTTTTTTTTTCTCACTATTTCGTGTGTCATTTTCTAACATTGATAACTTGGCATAAACTTGTATATGACATTTATTTCTCAATTTTTATGTGCAAAGTAATTTTTCCATTATTGTTTTGCTAAAATAGTGGCAATAAATATTTCCTATTTTACTCTCTTACTCAAGTAGAAGTGCTTTGATTAATTCCATTGTTTATCCTTAAACTAAAGTTTAGAGTTAATATTTTGTGTTAACCCTTTTAATCAAAACTCGAGTTGCTTTAGATGATAAAAACAGTATCTATTCTCGAGTTGCTTTATATTTAAGCTTTTTTCTCCAAAAAATCTGAAATAAAAAATATATTATTTTCCTAACAACATTTTTTTTTTTACAAAAGTATTTATATATATGTGCCTTTTTACTTTTTTTTTATTGACCTTTTTGCAAGAATCTTTACCCTAGTGGTGCCACCTTTGTTAGTGACACTTGTTTGCAAACGAATCTCTTTCTATTGGTTACAAAATCTAGTGAAAATCCTTAATAATTGACTTTAATACACATATACCTTTATTCATTATTTTGTCAACGAAAACAGCTCACTAAATTATCATTCATAAAAATTTTATTAGTTGAACTTTAGAAATCATTTTTATAATATTATAAATATTATATATATATATATATATATATATATATGATTTGTAAAATTTAAAACTTAATTCAAATGTCAAAGTATAATATAATAATATCTAATATGAGTTTTATAGAAAAAAAAAATTACAAAACCTAATTTACAATTTTTATGTTATCCACACTTTGGTAAGAGTAATTAAATGTGAAATTTTCAACGTTTAAGTGGTGTTTATATTTCCTTTTTTTCATTTTTTTTTTTAAAATTAAGCAATTGTGGTTCAATGTTCATATATTATATAATTATTACAAGAAAATATTAACATATATACATTTATCTTACCTAATGAATAGTTGATATTATTATCGGCATTGGTTTTTTTTTTTTTGGAAAAATATTATTGGATTAAAGTTGCCTAAAGTTTTTGAAAAATTGGAAAACTAAGTTTACAATCAATGTTTTACAAGCATAAAAATTGAACATTTATAAATTATAGGAATGAAAAGTGGATTAGGGCTTTATTTTTAATATCTATATTGGCTTCTTAATTAATCTATAAAATTGTTTTGATCATTTAGTTGTTGGAACAATGCCAATGCATAACATAACGTAATGAAGTGACACTATTTATGAACCCTACTTTTAAGGAAACTTCATTAACTATGAAAACTCAAAAGGATCTAAATAATGAACACATTGTAATCATCAAAGAAAATAATGTCAAAAGTGACATTTTACTTTCTATTGATATCTTTTACACTTTGAGAGTTGATATTTGATTTTTCCTACATTCCATTTAATGATGAATGAGAGTTTTTTTGTGTTCCCAACACTTTTTGCACAAAAGGAACAAAAAGAAGAAAAAAAATTATCATTTTTCATGGGGACTATGACTTTATAAGCCTATAATCAAATTAAGAAAGATTTGGTTGTTGACTTTTGTGTTTGATCAAATTAAAAGAACAAAGAAAACAATTAAATCGTTTAAAGGTTTAGTAGGTTAAAGGTTTTGAGTATTAGAATCTTCTCTTCTCAATTAATTACCCTCTAAGACAAGCTTAATTTCTTATAAATCCAACATACTCTTTTGTATGGAAAATGTGGATCTACATAAATCAGATAACCTTAATCACATTTTCATCATTTTAATTATGAACAAAACAAGGAAGAAGGGTTAAAATTTTGAGTCTAAATTTTGAATTCTCACATTCCTAATTTGTCCTAAATAAAAACCCCTATAGATTCATTAACCTTTTCCATTTAAAATATGAATTATATTATTTATTAGTTATTTCTCATATTTTTTGCTAAATTAGTGCATTAAATTATATCTAAATAACTTTATAAATCTACTTAAATTGGAACTTTATAATCTTAGAATTTTGTTTGTCATGAAGAAATAAATAATCAAACATTTAGGATTAAAGCATATCTTTTATACATCAATCTAATCACACATTCATATTTTTGCAAGAGACATTTATAAGATCCTATAATCTACAAATTTGTAAAGGAGATATATTTTTACATTAGAACAAGTGTGGTATAAATTAAGAGAAAGTATTTAAGGACCAAATTAATATAAATTTCGTTGGATATATATCACATGAATAGGAAGTGAAACTCTAAGTACCTATAGAATAAAAATGAAAAAATTGAGCCATGTATAAAAAGATAAATATTCACAAACGTATAGTTTCGAATTAAATGTAATGTCATAATTATTTGTATACATATCCTTTCATTAGTGCCAAATTTCTTTTACAATGAAAAAAAATAAGAATCAATCTCTGACCAATAATGAAAAATTCTAGAATCATACAATGTAAAACAAATTTCATTTAATATTTAATGTTTGAAAAAGTTTGAAAACATGTTATCGATGGTAGTTAAATATATGTTTTGTATAACTTGTGAGCAAATATCATCCAAATAATAAAGGATAATTTAACATTTGCTTCATAATTTTTTTTTGTTTAGCAAAAGTAATAAGAGATAAATTTGTTAATGATGCTTAAGGAGTCTTGCATTACAAACTTGCATTTATACATTTAGGAAATGAAAAGAGAAGTATTAATTAAACATGTGGGTGATAAATAATTAGGGAAGACAAAAACATCCGTGTTTGCGGGTATCTGTAGATAAAATTCATAATGGATAGTTGGTATTTGAGGGTAGTGAGTATTTTAATATCCGTTTATAAAAGAGTCGGATGCGAGTATCATATTATCTGTATCCGCAAATATTCATTACTTACAAAAAATTAAAATTAAAATTTAATTTATATTTTACTAATTTAAATTAAATTTTAAACCCACGGATTCTTTTTAAACAGATAACTAACAAATAAATTGATAATAACGAATACATTTTTTTTTTGTTACGGATCGAGTTATGGATATATATTATTTGTGTCCGACTCCGATATGTTACCTTCTCTACAAAAGAATGCATGAAGATTGTTGTCTTTTAGTTGAGACACATTTTGGTTTATTGTAACATGAAACATAAGATGGGGACCAAGAGTAGTGATACCTCGTTAACAGGATAGAAACAAACACAACGTCGTATTTACTAGAATGATAAGAATCAAAGTATGTTTGTCCATTTCATTTTTGTTGCAACCTTTATGATATAATTGTTGATGGAATGAGTAATCGTTGAACCTAACCCATTAACTTTCTATTGTCAAAGCCGTTTCCTTGTTACTTGACTTCTGCGGCTTAGTTAAAATTCCCCTATCCTATTTATGCTTTTTACTCACTCTGCCGCATTTTTTTTTTCTTTGCACCTAACTGTTCCTTTTTGGTAAACACTTTACCTAGTCATACTACTAATGTACAGTGTTCAATGAGTAGTACAGTGGCTAATATTTTCAAATCTTTATATTCAATTCATAATGATTTAAATTCATTGTAAGATTAACTTATTTAATTATACTTTTTGATTATATACATTAGATAACTTTTTTTTTTAATTTTAAAAGTCTAAAATTAAGATGAATTTGGAATAATTCAAATTATAAAAACTTAGGTTTGGTGAGGTCTAAATAAGGTTAGGTCACTTTGTAAGTCTAACTCATACAAGGTTGAGTCAACTTGAACCAATATCAAGTAATGTTGAGTTAGGTTGGATTTAGGTCAATTTGGACCGGACAATGCCAAAGTCAAGTTGGACTAAACTTGATCTGACCCATGTTAGATTGTGCCACGCCAGACTCAATCTAGGCTAGCTTGAATCAAATCCAACTTTAAGTCAAATTAGGCCTACATTAAGTTAAGATAAAACATATATAGGCCAATTTGGTTTGAATTGGACTCACATTAGGCTTAATCTAAGTAGGTCTATATTAGACTGAATTGAGCTAATCGAATCCAAATTAAGATGGACAAGACCCGAGTTTGGGTCAAGTTGACACTACCTAACTTGAGCTAAGACAAGTTGGGCTAACGTGAATTAGATTTAGGTTGGGCTAGGTCCATCTTAGGCCAAGTTAAAACGAGTAAATGTCAAGCTGAATCAGGTTGATGTCAAGTTAGGATCCAAGTCAAACTGAAACAAGTCTAACTTCAATTATATTATGACTAGCCAAAGTTATGGTGAGTTAAACTAACCTTAGTATAAGTGGGTTAAACTAGGCCTAATTATGTCAAGTTAGTTGTGTTGGGTCAAAAATCAAGTTAGGTTGGGTTGACTAAAGTTTAGGTCAATTTGAGTTTGATTAACCTAGGTCAAGATGAGTCTAACTTGGCTAACCTCATATCAAATTTAGGTTGGCCAATTCGAATATAACGAATGCTAGATTACTAATGAGCACATTAACATTTTATGATAAGACCTTTCGATAACAAATGGTTATATCATACTTTTATTATAACAATATTATATTTTTTTGTGTGGTTTTGTTGTAATAATATAGAAGGAAGAATAGAATATAGAAGGAAGAATAGAATGATTAAATTGTGAAAACAAGAAAAACAAAAAAAAATACAAAACAAGGAGATAAAAATAAATAATTGAAGAAATAAAAATATTCGAACATAAAATAAAATATCCTATTAAGATATTTTTGTGTGTGTAATTGAAATTACAACCAACCTAAAAAATAGTTTTGAGTCGATTCATCAAATTAGAATTAATATACAAAATATTTATCATCTAATATACTACACTATATCATGTGGGTTAGAACCATTATAAATAGTGATTAATTTTTTTTATTAGTATTTTACCCCAAATACCTGGAAGATATTATTGTTCATAATTACGACATCTATCTTATTCTAGAATACATCAAATGAAAGATCTAAGATACATGACTCAAATATTGTTGCTTTAGACAATTAAACTTCATAGTATTACATTACAATTCTTTGACGCACACGACTCAAACATTGCTCACAATGGGTTGGCAAAGATTTAGAATTTCTACCCAAAAACAAAACCATAGAAAACAAACCAGTTTGCGTATATAGTTGACCCTTTGACCAGAATTAAAAAGGGAATTTGAGCCACCAATGGCCCACAACCATGTGCACCATGTGTACGTGAGCCATGTTTTTGTGCTCAAAAACCTTTCTTATGTCAATCAATAGTTAAACAATTGATAGTTAGCAATAAAACATCATACACGATACTACAATTCGATTAACATGATGTTTTTCAAGGTGTTTGATAAATTTTGAGTGTGTAAACATAAACATTATATTTGTTTTCATAGGGAAAATAAAGTTCATCATGTGTGTTGCGTCACTGTTGTCTTCTTCCTACATTACGAAAACCCACGTGGGGTTTCTCAAGTGGTGAATTGCAGAAGAAATTATTATTATTGAAAAATTGGTATTTAATTAATTTGAGTGAATTTTGCACCAGCTATTGTGAGACAATGGTCCTGATTGGATTGGTGGTGGCAAGTGATCACAACTGGAGAAAAAATAGTTTATGCATAATTAATTAATTAATCACAACATTGAAAATGGAACACCCAATCTCTAGCAGAAGGCCAGATCAGGTTAACACATATAATTGGGTCAAGTTGAACAAGACACTCTAACAAGCTCATCATATAAAAAAATTCATTTCAATGGGGGCATTGATACTGTCTCCTCACTTAAATAATTCTACAAAACCATACCAAAAAACTTGTAATTATGCATAATGCTGGACATTTTTCATTCATAACAAACATCTTTAAATTTAGATCCAAAATAAAAATTTGTTTCTGTCCTAAATTTTAGTATATTTTACTATATTTTGATCTTCAAATTTAATTTTTTTTTACATGTTCATCGATGTTTCAAGTTGATATTTGGGCTAAAACATGTTAAATAGTGTAAACAATTCAAATGTCATTCTGAAACACCGATTAACACACTAAAAAGCTAAAAAAAAATCATATAATTGGATTATAATGACTATATTTATTCATTTTTTAAGTTTGAGGATCAAACTGTATCGGTTTATAACAAGGGCACATCTCAATTTTTCGTCTAAGTTTAGTGACTAAAAACATATTTAACAGTTAGAAATAAGACGAATTTATTATATGTAAGTGAATGCAGATCTTACTTTATAAGTCAATTTGGTAAAATTAAGTTAGGTTTGAAAGTTGACTTCCTTAAAATGATATTAGAAAAATTCAAAACCTATCTAAATGAAATTTGTTATTTGTTAAATTTATTATACTATTTATTCAACCGTAATTTAACTATTTATAAATATCTAGTTATACACCTGAGATGTATATATCTCGACTTAAAAGAGAATTAGTTAAAAATATAAAATTTATTGAAATTTGTAGTTATATATACATCACCCTAGCATGAACAGAGGAAGACCTTATAAAGGGTTGAGACAAAAGTATTAAAGAATTTAAGGGGTTTGGTGTGGTCTATTTTTGAGGACCTAGGTGGCCACCCCACAAATCAATAGTGAGAGTTTTAGATAAACTAGAATGAAGGATGATGGTAGTGAAATTAAGGGCCTACCACTTAGGGGAAGGACCCCAGAGAGGGGTTGTTCTTAAAAGGAAAACAGAACTGTGGAAACACATGAGAGTATAAAAGATAGAATGGAAAGTTATGGCCACCACAGAATGTAGACACCAGAAAAAACCAGAAACAACACCAACAACATTAACCACAACAGCAACAACATTGGTCTATAGAGTTAACCTTAATTAATCACATTATTCAATTCCCACATGGAAAACAAATTAGCTGAATGTAGCACAACTGTGCCTAATGGAACCCATGCTTTTTTATTTATTTTTTCTGTTTAATTAAAACAAATATTTCTTTTTTTCCTTTTTCTTTTTTAAGAGAATCATGATTCCTAAGGTCTATTTATTTTCACTCATTCTTTCTGTACCACACCAATCAAGGTCCCAAAACCATGAGAAAACGTATCAATATGGAAACTGATGCTGACTTCTTCTTCAGTTCCAGTTCCACTTCCACCACCACAACCACCCCTTCAATCTTCACACACACAAACACTTCTATTTCTACAACATCCTCGTCATCTTCATCCTCAAACTCCTCGAACTCCTCAAACTCAGATTCATGTAACAAACAACACTCCAAATTAACCCTTCAGAATGACTCAAACACTTCTCAAACCATGTCGGAGGAGAATGAGAAGGACTCGAAAGGGTGCAAGAAGAGGAAGTTATTAGAGAGTCCTACAAATGAGAGGTGCTGCCCTTCTTATAGGGGTGTGAGGATGAGAAACTGGGGCAAATGGGTGTCCGAAATCCGTGAGCCAAGGAAAAAATCGAGAATTTGGCTTGGGACATACCCTACAGCAGAAATGGCTGCTAGAGCACATGATGTAGCAGCCTTAGCCATCAAGGGCCATTCTGCATACCTCAATTTCCCCGAATTGGCTCAAGAACTTCCGACACCAGCTTCGACTTCACCTAAGGACATTCAAGCTGCAGCAGCAAAAGCAGCAAACACGCACTTTGAGGTTGTCGTTAATCGTTGCCAAAGTACTGTTCTTGAAGAAGAAGGAGAAGAAGAAAAAGAACGAAGGCAAGTAGAACATGTCTCAATGGATAACACACAAGACTCTTCAAGCTCAAACTCTACCATTGATGATGATGAGACTCTGTTTGATCTACCAGATCTTTTCCCTCATGAACTTTCTTCTTGGCATCTGTGTGCAGTTGGTAGTGGATTTAGGCTTCAGGAGTCACTTTTTTGGGAGAATTATTAGTTTTTCTTCTTCTTTTTTTTTCTACAGAAAGTTAAATAAAAAACAACAGAGGAGAGTTTTTCTTCTTGTTTAGTCTCTGCAACTGCATTCTGGACAGAGAATAACCAGTTGAAGAAAAGTTTACATTTTTCTTTTCATACGTAAATGAGTGTTTTTTTCTTACCGTTAAATTTTGGAATTAGTTCGTTTTGAAACTTTAAAATAATTTAATTTTTTTATCTTTCGAAATACGTAAATTTAAATTTTTTAATTAAATTTTATTAAATTTATTTAATGTTTAGTAGAGAATTATGTTTAAATTGTTTATATTATTAAATATATTTTTACTTAAGTCAAATACGAAAAGTGTTAGATTGTATTGTCAAAAAAAGTTTACTATTTTTTGTGTTTTGGTGAAAGAAGGTTGAATTAGGTGCGCAAAGAGTTTTCCAGGATCATGTAAATTACGTATGAATTAAGAATACTTACTATTAATATCAGACAAAGTTTTTTTTTTTTTTCAACTATATATGAAAAGTGTTTAGGACTGGAGAAAATTGAAACTCATCATTTCCTTTAATTTCGCCTCAAAAGCGTCTTAACATAGGGACCAAATTTTCATATTATTAGAAAAATCATTTCTAGCTTATAATTTTCTTTGACTGAAAAGTTCAACTATTTACTAAATCAGAGTATTTAATCATAAGAAAAGTCTAACTTAACATATAGTTTTGAACTTAAATATTAAATACACAACACGTTTTTTTATCTATAATTATATAAAGGACTTAATTAAGTTTTAAGTAAATTTGATTATTTTTTTTATTGAATTTCTATTGATTTCTTTAATCGTTGGTATTAAAAATTTTAATATTTTTTAGTTAAATCTTTATATTTAATTTTTTTTTATTAAGTGAATGACAAAACTACTTTCTTATCCGGTCATTTTCTTTTTTGTTTTCACGTATATTAAAGAGTGTGAGATTTTATAATTAATAAAATAATATTACAATCAATATAAAATAATAAATATTTTTTAATGTTATTCTATATTAAATACAAAATCTTATATTTTGTTTAACATATGAAGATAAAAGAGCATAATGACATATAAGATACCCGTTATGTCATCAAAGACACTAATTCAATAAAATATATATATATATATATATATATATATATATATATATATATATATATATATATATATATATATATATATATATATATAAGTTTTGAAAAACAAATTTCATAAATACTTAAGTGAAAATACACAAAAATTTAGAAATATTTGAAACTTAATTAAGTTTATATAAACTTGAAACTATAATCTCTCTCTTTATATTTATATATATAAATTGGAACACAATATATTGAAAATATCTTCATAAGTTGGGCAGATATTGTTAAACAACCATCTTCACTTTTGATTCTGTCTAACATTGTATCAATAAGTTGACTTTGGTACCTCCATTTCAGCATGAATTGAAGTGAACCATTATCTGTTTTTCACATGTAATATTAAAAACTATACCAAGAGATTACTTGAAAATATTAAAATAATTATATAATTTTGTATAATTGTACTCACTTCAAAAAATAAATATTAAATGATTTTTTTTTGTTTACCAATATAATTTTTTTGTTAATTTGTTATTTCGGTGCTGATTATAAAAAAGGAATAAGAAAAATCAAAATAACTAAGTTACAAAAGTTTAATATGAGATTAGTTGAGATACACATGCTTATATCTTCCCTCGAATAGACATTACATATATAAGAAAAAAATAATACGAAATTATCATAAATATTAAGTTGCTAATAATTCCCATATTTCCAGTTTAGAAGATATTAAAAACTAATTAATATTACTAGATTTCTTATAATAAGTATATAAAGTATATAAGCATTAAGTACAAATATAGGCATAATAAGAATGTAATCAAAATTATTTTGAGTTTTACATTTTTTACAATCTTATTATTTTACTAGTAGGTGAGTTTATGATTAATTCAACTGAGTATGAAATTAGATACTTATGGATGATTTAATTGGAGTAAGTGATAGAACAATAAATCTCATTAAAAATATCATTTTAGTAAGTGAGTTTATATGTAAGTGATATTTGCAATTCTTTTATATACTATAATTTGACTTTATCTTTAATTAACATTAAATTCTCCAAATTATTTATTTAAGAAGAAAAGAATATCTACATATAAATGATGCAAACTTAATATTTTTATACTTAAATGATTAAATTAATATAATTTTTAAAAAACTAAAAACTAGTTCATATGAATTTAAAAATATAAAAACTCAAACCAAATTTGACAGAACTACAGAGATTAAATTTTTGGTTTTAATTTTATCACACCAATACACAAATTATTAATTATACACATTTTATTTTTAAAATAGCAAACTAGCTGCTATTTTTTTTCCCTAAAACCTATAATTATGATGAGAGCATATACTGCCTAAGCATGACTCTAACAAAAATGTTTTTAAGTCTCTTTTATATATTTGAAAAATATTCATTATTTGATGTATGATTATGTGATGGTTAATTATTATTATTTTTTTTAAAAGAGATGTGATGGTTAATTATGTACATAAAGAATTAAAGAGTCATCATCAAAGTTAATTTTTTTTATATGTTACCAACTTTATTATGACTTTAAAAATTACCCAATAATTTTTTATTATTAGTATTAGATATCATATTAGGCATTAAATTAGTCTTCTATATTGTCATACATGCATATAGCACAAATAAAAAAAGTATTTTTATTCATTTTGGATTGGGGTAATTTCAAAGCTTAATTTGGATGTTAATGTTAAAAAAACAGGAACAACATCCATACTTATCAACTTGTTTAAGAATGAAGCAAATTTTTTTTTTCTGAAATATTTAATATGTAAGAATGGGCATATTCTAAGTACCAAATATTAATATATTCGAATGATTGATTTCTAGAACTGTAGTAACTAGTAATAATCCAGTAAAAAATGTTTATATTATATTAACATTTATATTTGCGTAGCTTTGAAGTTTTCTTATTTAACACATGTTTAAGGTCTAACCTACTTGTACAAATTTATCCAATTTTAGTATATGATTTAATCAAATAGGTTTTCAAAATGTCTAAACCATCACTTAATATAATTAAAGAAAAGTAAAAATTAATTTATAAAAATTTTTCTTTCTTAATTCATTATATTATATTTTTTTTTATAAAATCGTGGTAATGTTATGGAATATTTAAGTAAAAAACGTCTGAAATATCACATTTTAACAATAGTAAAAGATTTGAAGTGAAAATATTAGCATTAAAAAGTGGATTAATGATCACTTTTTTTATGTTAAATTGATGATTGATTATAATAGCTTAAAAATGAGTTTATTACATATTTTTTCCCCTTTTACTAACTTACAAAACAACTTCTCATTACATAATTATTAAATGCTAAAACAAACAATATTATCACAAATACAATAAATATTAAACATGTATTTGATTATGTGTTGTGTCTAATAATAAAATATAATAAAATGTGAATTTATGATTCACATTCAAATCAAAACTATTTGAAATAATTTACTTTTAACAATTCAAAGATAAACATGAACATATAGATTTGCATACTATGAATGTCAAACCAAACAAACAAAGAAAAATCTAATACTGTTTAAACATAGTAAAGTTTAGACTATGCAACTATTAGAAAGCCAAAAGTGGTTAATAATATGTGTTTAATTATAGTAAAAGTTTGAGCTAGTGTTAAATATTATAACCCAAACTAGTTTTTCAAAAACGTGTCAAATAATTTAGATTCTTGAGATAAATAATAGATGTATTTGATGTCTTCTTTGTACTTGATTTTTTATTCTCTTGGTTGAAAAAAAAAATAACACTAAAATGAATTATTAAGAATTCAAGTATAAATTTAAGTTCTTATTAATTATAAATAAAAAAAATTAAATATTGCATTAGAAAAAAAATAATCATTAATTTATACTTTTAGGTTTTGAGTTGAAAATAATATCAACTTTCGTATATCTTTGAATTCATGTTTAATTAGTGAATCTCTTTAATAAAATTTTCTCGAAGGGTTAAATATGTTTTTGTCCCTTAACTTTTAGCGAATTTTAATCAAATTTTGTTATGTTTATTTGACATTTCAAGCATGTTTTATAATAGTATTTGACTTAACATTAAAACAAGAATGTGTCAAACAATATAAACAATTCAAATATATCCTGAAATGCGTACGAAATATTAAGTAAACCTAACAAAATTTGATTAAAAAGACTAAATTCACGTATTTTGAAAGATGAATGACTAAATTGGTCCAAAGTTTCAAAATGGACTAATTCCAAAATTCACTTAAAGTTAAGGGATCAAAAACATATTTAACCTTTTTTCGAAAGACTCATTAATAATAATGTTTTTATCGATTAATTTATAAATTAGCCTATTAATTAAATGATGATTTGTAATATAGATTAGTCCCCAAGGAACCAGATGAAATAAGTTTTGGTTTTAAGTGTGACTTTTTGCATCATGATTTATGATAAGAAAATTTATGTTATTCTCACTATGTATATACACCCAAAGAAGGAGACAACATCATCTAACCAAAGAAAAGAAAAAGAATATACACGAAGATAGTGTAATTTAAGAGATCAAAAGTCTATTGTTTCCTATTATAATTATTCAAAACCACTAAGAAGAAAGTGCTAAATGACCTCACCATGAGAAAAGAGTGAGAAAAAGAAGTAAGTAATAAAATAATTGAAAAAAAGTGAAAGAGATAGAGAAAAAAAGGAAGAACACCTCACTTATTTTTCACTTTCAAACTATATAATATAAATTAATGTAATATAAATAATTGAACACGACATGTTTTACTATTGGCCAATTATATATTTTGAATTTTATACATGTCACAATTCAAAGTACAATGATTATAGTTTCCACCTTTGTTTCACCACATAAATTCTTTATATATATATATATATATATATATATATATATATATATATATATATATATATATATATATATATATATATATATATATATATATATATACACAAAAAACTATGCTAACTAACCTGACCCACCATTAATATAATTTTTCAGAAAGCAAGATCATATTGATTAGTTTAATCTTGAACTCTATAGTTTGTTGGAACCACAAAATAGATTAAAATTGAAGAGGTTTATAAACTAGTAAATCAGTTAAAAATTAAAAAGAAATTGAAAAAAAATCAATTCATGATATAGATAAAAAAAAATTATCGATATGATTTATTTTCTTCTATATTTTACATTTAAACTTGTTGTCATTCTTAAAAAGAGTAATTAAAACTTTAAAGTTTAAGTGTTATTATATATCTGATTTGATTCTGCAAGCTTTGTTTTTAGGTTTTAGTGTAATAAATGATATATTTTTAACATTAATTAATAATAAATATCGATTTCATCGTAAAATGTTGAATTTATGTTCCGGCAGATTCAATTTTCATAATATTATTGATTAATATACATATTTATTAGTTTAAAAGATTCAGAAAACAAGAAGATTAGCACCAAAATTTAGACTAATTAAACTTAAACTTAATGAAAGTGACAAAAACTAAAAAAAAATGATGATGTCTACGAGGAGTGAAGCTATGTGTAAGAATTATTACGATCTTTTTGGTATGATAATGACAGAAAAAGATTGAATTAAGTATCATAATAATAACATTGTTGATTATACGATAACTGTCTTAATATGTGAATTATTAAACTATTTTAAAAAACAGCATGTCAAAAAGACTGTTGGAAAAAACAGTAGATATGAGTAGAAAATTAAGGTGTTGATTAATTAATTAATTGTTGGTGAAGTTATTTATGGAATTATTTAGTGGAAAAAGACAAAGAAACACACTTGGTTGAGTAATAGGAACAGAAAGTATCTTCGTGTTTTGTGATTGGTCACCTTAACACAAGACATGTTCTTACATATGACGAAAGACTATATGTATGTCAATCACAAACTATCTTAGTTTGAGGTGAAAACCATCCCTATTACTCCAATAATATATATATATATATATATATATATATATATATATATATATATATATATATATATATATATATACCACATACTCAATAATCATACTAAGATTTAAGACAATTTAAATACTTTTTGTTTCTATTTACCGAGACATTTGTTTTTCACCGAGACATTTGTTAGGGACAAAATCGAGACAGTTTAAACCCTAGTTTGTTTGAATTTCGTTTGAACCCTAAAATCAAAATTCGTTTGAATTTGGTCGAGTCGACTTTAGCCAAAATTTGGTCAAGTCGACCCCAGTCAAAATTCAGCTGAATTTGACCAAGTCGGGCTCCACCAAAATTCGGTCGGTCACGACTGAAAGTCAACCGAGTTCATCCCATGCTGAAATTTGGCCTAGTTGATCTTGACAAAAGATTTGTCAAATTCGATGGTGTCAGTCCTATGGATACAAGTTTTACAAAAATCAATTTAAATTTATTTTATGAAAAATAGATTCTAGATTTTGAACTTGATCCAAATATTTGGATCTGGATTTAAACTTGATCCAAATATTTGGATTTGGATTTAAACTTGATCTAAATATTTGGATCTGGATTTTAAAGAAATCCAATTTACTTTTGCTGAAAAAATGGATTTAGATCGAAAATCTGATCTAATTATTTGGATCCAAAATGTAAGTGGATTTGATCATTAAAAATCCAATCCATGATCACTCTTATCGTGAAGGAACACAAACTCCAATAAATAACTTCTTCAAATAAATGTTAAACACTTTTATGAGTTTTGATATCTCAATTATGCGGATACCCTAAGTTTATCAATCATCATGAAAATTTAAAGTTTTAAAGTCTCCTTTGAATTATATATGCTTGTAAAAAAATGAACACCAATGACATATTTCTCTAAAACTTCAGGAAATCATTCGTTGATCTAATCTAACAAACTCATCAAATTTATAATATTCACACTACAATCTACGAGAAAAAAAAATTTTTTTATACAACATACATTTTTAACTCCAACCATGTAATTTTTCCATCATATAATGTCTAACAACTCCTCCCAAAATATTCAATTCATTTTTCCTCTGATCAAAAACTCATTTTCATGACTACAATCCCAATTTATCAATATACACACTCATGTGATAAAACATCATGACTCATCAATCAAACAAAAAATTTCTTCTCAATTCTATAATACTCATATCATGAAAATAACATCAAACAAATAGATAATTTTACATGTTTCAACAACAATCAATCACCTTCACATATGAAAAAAAAAATGAAATAAAATTAGTTTCTCTTACATTAAGATATACACGTTTTCCTTTTGTTCTTAGTTCCAAAATACCTATTTCAATATTAAAATCTAACTAAAAGAAAATTTAATTACATTATGGATTAAATGTTTTGAAGTAAAAGAAACTATGCTTTTCCTCAATTGAAAAGTTGTTAATATTGAGATATCTGCTAAATATTATTGTAACACTAACATTTAATACCATGACAAATATCCATTACTTAAGTATACTTAACTAAAATAATTTTATATATATATATATATATATATATATATATATATATATATATATAATGTTTAATATAGTTTGAGCGAGAAGTTATATCAACTCTCTCTTCTTGAAGACTTTGTTTTCTTATCTAGTTATTTATTGTGATGAATATTATACAAAGCTTTACGAACATTCATGAATATACGAATCGATTATTTTAAGAAATTATGAAATATCTGTTTAAAATATATATTACATTCATTGTTTAATTAATTAGCTAACTCTATTTTCTGTTTGTGTTGTCTTTAAATTGTTATGGTATTGCTTTTGAATGAAAGGAGATGATTTTATAGGTGCAGGATTATAGCACATAAATATTTTTGGAAAACATTGTTAAATTTAGTAATTTTTTATCATTTAATTTTAACGAAATTTTACATAAATAATTTTGGTAAGACGGAGTCAATTTTTTTTATTGGATTGAAACAATTCACTTTTATGTAAACAACATAATATTTGATAAGGGTTAATTTTCTCTATAAAAATTAGTTTGTACTTTACAGAAAAGCTACAATATATTTATTTTTCTTCTTGTTTTAAAAATGTTTAAGAAAAATATAAATAGACCCATATAAAGTTAATTTGTGGGACCAAAAATTGATTATTATAAAAATATTAGGACAAGAACTACTGATAATTTTAAAATTCAGAAGTGGGCAAGTAAAACTAAAAATGACTATTTTTTTAAGAACTAAAAAACATGATTAAACATTTTTTTATTCTTGAAATAGTATGTTTTACTATAGTTGGTTGATTTTAAAGCAAATGTTTGAGCTGAAATTGGTAATTTTGGAAGCATCCACCAAATTGCCTAAAAGTCAGGTTAAGTACAGAAAATGTTCATTATCAGTGTGACATCAACAAATTTTGCTTGCTAGGACATAGTTTTAAAATACAAATCATCATTGAAATAAAATTTATGTTTAAATATATTTTTTTGTCTTTATGCTTAATTTAATCTTTAATTTTTGGTTTTTTTATCCTCGAATAGAGAAGTTAATATTTGGCTTTGTAAAACTGTAATTTGTTTATTTTATCTAGGTTTATTTTTTTATATTTTAACTATAATTTAAACTTTTTTGTGACCTGTATTTGTTAGGTGAAGGGTCAATTGACATTATTAAAAATTCTCGTATTATATGAGAATTTTTTACAAATTTTGTAAAAAGATATTTATTTTTTCTAAGAATTTTAACTGACAGGTAATTTTTTCGTGGATAATTATTTCTTATAAAGTTATAAGATTCGTAAATGTTTCTTACAAAATTTGTTGTGAAAAGTGTTTTATATAAAATATTTTGTAAAAAAATGACAGCAATTTTCTGCAATTTTTTTTTTCATAACAAAATTTATATGTATTTCTTACAAAAAATATTTTAAAATAAAATTGACAGGAAATATGAATTTTTTTAGTAGTGTGAATTGAAAAAAAAAAAAAACATGTACAAAAGTAAAAAGTAAACTATAAATAAGGGTAGCATCTATGTGTTTATTTAATAATATATTACAATGTATTTGAAGAATTTGTAGTAAAAAGTGACTAAAAGGAGGAAAAAGACGTTTTCTAATTATGGTTGAACACTATTTTTAAGGATGTTGTGTAAATTCTCTAGGGTAAACAAATAGTACATAAATGTAATATTTGTGTAAATAATATTCTGATATTATTTAAGAATCATGAAAAAAAAGTAATTTAAATACATTTTTTTCTTTAATCATTTGAGATAAAAAAACAAAACTCACATAAGTATGAGTTTGAAAATAAAAAATACATTAAATACGATAATTAATCCTAGTAATACTATCTTAACATAATGTTTTGCACAAAATTGGAAGGTCTATCTTTCACTGTTGAAAGCTAATAAATTTAGTTAATTAGTGAAGAAAAAAGAAGAAATGAAAGAGAAATGTTAATTATTGAGTCAAAATATGATAACCACGTGATTCATATTCAAGAGATATTTGTTCATTATCGTTTAGAACACCACCATTCCCAATAAAGGAACAAGAATATTTGTATAAATATGGAGAAAAAGATTGCAAATATTAATTAATAAGGGAAACCCTAGATTTCTCCAATATAAAATTGAACCCACCAATTAATTAATTAATTAACAAACGCGTAGGGATATTAAAATTAATTAATTGGAAATCATAAAACTGTTGTGAAATCAAGATTAAGACATATTTGTAATTGCAGATTGTTTGATTAATAAAAGTAGTAATATATTTTTTCATACAACATTCTTTAAATTAAAAAAAACTTGAGTATAAAAGCTTTTAGGATTTAATATCTAATATTTGATGCGAAATTAAAATCTTTCTTCGGTTTAAAATTTTAATATATTTTGATTCTTAAATTTTAAAAATGAATTAATGTCTTTCTGTCCAAATATATTAAATTAGGTTAAATTCTTTAAACACTTTTCAGGCAAAGAAAAAATTTTAATTTTATATTAAAATTTAAAAATTAAAATCATATTTAATCCAAATTTTTACTTTTACTCTTAACATTATGTTGATTTAGATAATTAACTTAATCACGAGAGTGATTTTGGCATATACTCCGACAATAAAAATATGACACTTAAAATTGAGAGAAGAAAACATGTAAAAAAATTTCATAAGATATATTTAGTCTTGGAAGAACATAAATTATTTTGTCAACAAAATTTTTCTCTGTATTGGAATCTAAAAATTGAATCATTAGCAATATTTTTGAAGAACATAATTATCTGTCAAAATGTGACAACATTTTATGACCTGTACAGTTTTTTTTTTTTTTTTTTAAAAAAAAAA
>Ga0209589_1001263_pt1 | contig 41091 bp, 28 predicted proteins | sample CowpeawhiteBW_FD_187525 | JGI IMG/M metagenome (GOLD analysis project Ga0209589, IMG submission 187525) | Root nodule microbial communities of legume samples collected from California USA - Cow pea white BW (SPAdes) (version 2) | ecosystem: Host-associated > Plants > Roots > Nodule | place: USA...
TTTTTTTTTTTTTTAATTTCTTTTTCATACAGTTACATTGTAGTAATAAAAAAAAAACACTTTGAATAATCTACGATCTTAATTTTTGAATAAAAATTCTCAAATGAAAAAAATAACTTTTGGGAAATTTATTTCAAAATGAATAGAAGTCACAAGAAGTTATACTCTTAAAACTTGTTCTTAGTAAAAAAGAGTGTGGATCCTTCTGAGATCGCGTCGAGAGACTTATTCTTAATCTTTCAGCCTGAAAAGGCATCTCTTCCATAAGATCCATTGCTTCCTCGAAGCATCCTGCTAGAGCAAAAGGATCAACCATGCAAGAGTAATGTTCAATCCCTGGATCTATATAATAGTTATGTTTCATAGTGTGGAACAGATATCTCCCTTCTTCAACCAGACCACAATGATCACAGGCTGAAAGAACTCCGGTAAAAGTAATGGCAGAAGGTCTGCACCACACTACCTCATTTCGCTAAAGAGTGTCATTGTCAATGCTTCATTTCCATATCCATTTGCGGCATACCCCCATCAACATTGTGTTCCACGAGACTTCATCTGTTTTTACCATTCCATCAAAAACTTTACGCCCTATCTTAACAAAACCACTTTTACAATAAAAATCAACGAGGTACAAATAATCTCGTCGGAGTCGAGTCCAATGTTAATAGCTTTACCGAAGACCTGCTCACCATGTTCAAGGGATGATTTTGCTGCCACAAGCACTGATAACACTAGCAAAAGTAAACTTGTCCGTTTTTAAGTCTAGTTTATTCATCTGACAAAAAAAATCCAATGCTTCTCTTGGACACGCATTCTGGGTTAAGCCAACTAGGATTGAATTCCATGAAATTAAGGTTTTAGTAGGCATCGTATTAAAAATCCATTTGGCATCTTCTATCCTTCCACAATTGGAATACACAGTGATCATAGTATTAAGTGAAATGGTATCATAAGCTTTGAGCTCACTAAACAACTTGCAAGCTCACAAGGGCTTTGACATTTGGAGTACGCATCAAGCAGAGCACTAGCAACCACTACATCAAGAGTCGCCCCAGTTTTACAACCGTAGGCATGCATTTGCCTAACAAGTTCTACAACGAGTCAACCACTGCCTGCACTCAAAACATTAGCAACAGCAGACACGTCTCCCCTCACACCCTTTCTAAGCATTGCCGAGAAAATATTCACTGCTTCCGTCTCCTCACCGTTGGACACGTAACCCGAAATAATCGAATTCCACAGCACAACACACGGATCAACCTTACTGTCAAAAAACCTTCGCGCCTCCCTCATTCTTCCAGCATTTGCATAACCAAATATCAAAGCTGACAAGAAGAATTCATCATCTTCCCTAGCTGAACTCATAACGCGAGCAGCACCATCCAAATCACCACACTTGCCATACAAGTTAATCAGCGAGCTGCACAAAACCCTGTCAAGCTCCAACCCAAGACCATCGACGAGAAAACACGTGCATGGACTTGTTTCCCACAGTTGAGAGCCAGCAATTCAGCACAAGCCCCGAGAACAGTGGCCAACACAAAAGCATCACGGTACATTATTTGTGCAGGGTCAGAGTTCATGCTCTTGAAGAGCAAAAGCGCTTTCCCAGGATGCCCATGTCGGGAATAACTATGAATTATGGAATTCCAGACAAGGTGGTTCTTTGAGGGCATGACATTGAAAAGAGAGTGCGCTAGTTGGAGGTGTCCGGACTTGGCGAATGAGGAAACGACCATGTTCCATGAGAAGTGGGTCTTGTGTGGCACGGCATGGCATTGAACAAGAACAAGTGGAGGGCACTTTGGGTGTGGACTGAGTTAAGGTGGGCTTGGATGAGGGTGTTCCAGGAGAAAGGGTTTGTGTTGGACATTTCGTCAAACAAGTGGGACGCATCACGGAGAAAACCACAACGAGTATATAGTTGAAGAAGACGGTTTGCGACAGTGACGGAGTAATTCAGAAGGCCGGTTTTAAGGAATGCCACGTGGAGTTGCCTCCCTTCACGACTGAAAGGTTGGTGCCAAAACTTGCAATTCCATACCATTGTATTTACTTTCTGATCACCCTGATACATACGAAACATTAATGATACGCATGTTCACTGAAGTTAATACTGTAAATGTTAATTTAATATCGAAATTAATGATGTAATAAATTTATTGTTATCAATTCAGAATAATTATCAATGGCTAAAGCAATAATTATAAAATACTTTTCCATTTTGAAATTTATGTTTATATAAAATTCTCATTGCAAAATATTAAATTTAAATTAATGACATTACTTATACAAATGATTATATTAAAAAACATGCATAGAACAAAGCATTAATAACTTTAACTAATAATGATAAATAACACTACCAATGTAAATAATTAAAAAAGTGAATTAACATTGAATAAATGAACACTAAAACATTAGTTTATTTCGTACTTACATATGTTTTCATCTTTTAAATATATGTTAGATGCTTTGTGCTGATTAGATTATACCTGTGAGAAAATGTTAAGAAAAAAAAGATATACTTCACAAAATCAAAGTAAATAATACACAACAAGAAATAACATTTATTATATTAAAAAATATTATTTGTTTCAAGATAAGTTGTATAAAATCATAAATAATTTCATTTGTTATTAGATGTTAAGAGTCATATATTTTTATATGATAAAAAATTAAACAAATAAAATATTAAAAATATAAATAATTATATGATTCAATGAAATTGAAATTTAAACCAATGAAAAAAAATGGGTAAAAGGTTGTAATGAAAAGAAAAATTTCCTAAAAATACAATAAGAAAACTTGGTGGATATAATAGAAAAAGTTGAATCAACGAGAGAAAAATGAAAAAAGTTGTACCAAAACAATTATTATTTAAACGAATTAGAACCGATAGTCATATAAAACAAGTAATATAAGTTTTTTACATTACATAATAAATTAAAAATTTATGCGAACGTTCAAAATTTAAAATCAAACATTTTTATCTAAAATAAATAAATAAATTATAAATTATAAAAAATTTAAAGATAAAATTTAAATATTATTTTAGTTCTTATTTTTATTGAATTTGTTGAATTTAGTCTATTTTTTTTCAATTAATTTATAATTTGTGTCAATATCATCATTTATTGTAATGTGTTTAAATCAGTAACACAAAGTAAACAACGGTCAGGTCATTTATTGTTCTCATTTTTTTATTTTTTTTCGCTCTTATCCGTTGCAGATTTTCTTTCCTGCTCACAATCGAAGGTCGAAGGTATTATTGATGATGTTTTCCCCATTGCCATTCATACCAAAGAAAACAAAATCGAAAGGATGAAGAATAATACGATAACGATGCTTTTTGGTTCAATATGTGAATATGATTGTGGGTTCTGGAGGTGCTCTTCTGTAGTATATCTTGAATTGTAGAATATCAGTGTTGAGAATTGTGCAATGCAACTATGATGAGCATGGACTTTGAATGTTACTGAGGATGATTGAAATTTTGGTTTTGGAAGTGGAGAAGAATATGGAGGTTAGAGTTCTTAATTTGACTCACCTCATAGAGTTTGGTCCTTCTTGGTTCACGTGAGTTTGGGTAGAAAAAGTTTATAAGACCAAAAAATTCACAAAAACTATGAATTTCGTTTATAAACAGGAGAAATAAATTATTTTTTGAACTATATTATTGAATTTTCGATTTAGATTGGTATGTCTCGATAATTGGTTTTGTATCATCCATTTTATCAATCGGTTCGATCCAATAAATATCGATCGTCGGATCGGACCGTCTTGGCCGCTGAACAGTCTCAATCATTGACCCAAGTTGACCGGTCTCGACCGTAGAACCAAGCTGGTTCGTCTCGATCCTCAACCCTCGGTCCAGGACGACCTGTCTCAACTGTTGGGTTGAGTCGGGCCGTCTCTAAATTGACACCTTTAATGGAGACGAATAATTGGTTGTTTGAATGTTGAGAAAAGCAGGGAACTATGGAGGTGAAAATGGATTTTTGGTTGTTTGGATGTTGAGAAAAAACCAAAAAATATGAAGGTGAGAAGGGAATTGTAATTTTAGGCTTTGTTTTCAATAGGACGAGTGTTCAGGACGATAAACACGAAGATGAAGATGGTGGTGGTTGGCGATGGTAGAACTAGAGAGGAAGACAAAGTAGGTCACGTGTTCACTGTATCGTTAATGTGACATTAAAAAAAAAAGGTGAAATTGATAAAAAATAATGAAAATTGATATTAGATTGAACAAATAGAAAAAAAAAAGAAGAAAATTGAATAAACTTACTAACTAAAATAGTATTTAAGTATAAAGATAAATATAAATGTTAACTATGTTGTTTGTTCCTAAACTATAACATGATTTTGGTTTTCGTTCCTTATATAAAATTTTAACCTTTTCCGATCCTCATACTTAAAAAATGTGTGGATGAAGTTCTTCTTGTCCAATGGTGTTAATTATTTCTTTTACATGAGATACAAAATAAAAAATTTAAAATTGCTAACCACTAACCACTAAACATGGTTAAGATATAATTAATGACATTTTATTTAATTATTTTTACATTAAAATTTGAAATAATTAACTTCATTCATTAAAATAATATAAATTTATATAACATATTTTTAATAATAAAAATATCTTTTGAAACTTTTAAGCCATATATATCTGACACAAAATAAATATTTTAAAATTAGTAAAGTCTTTCTGAGCAAAAAAATTTTTCTTCACACTTGAACAGTCTCTCTATAAAAATTTGAGATGTGAAATATCTAATTCATATTTTATTTTATTTTTATTTTGAAAATATTTCAGACGTTTAATATTATTTGTTTTCTATTTTTTGTTATTTTTTTTATATTTTAATTTTTACCACGTCTGGTTATTTTTTTATGTGAAAAATTAGTTAAAAAACAATTAAACAATAAAATAATTGTTTCCGAATATTACTAAAAATTATAATATGTGAAAGAAAAATAATTAACCGAAAATAATATATTGCTTATTTTTTTAATATAGATAATATTATTGTTAATTTTTTTTGGTGTTGTTTATAAAAAATTAACATTATTTTATTTTCTGTTAATTTTAATTTTGTTTATGTTTAATTATATTTTAATTTTTAATAATATTAAAATATCATAATTTTATTATTTGAATATTTTTAAAATTTTTGTTGTTGTGAAATAAATAAATTATTTGATTAGAATTGTATAATATTTACGTATAATTTTGTTCTCTAAATAAAATAAAATTATATTAATAATTTTTAATATCATAATTATTTTAATATTAGGGTGAGCTATGAATTTTTATAAAATTTAATTTAAACAAATATTTTTAAGACATTAATTAGTAAGATTCATAAAATAAAATTACATTAATTATTATTATGTCAAAATTTATTTAATATTATACTTAATTATAATTTTTTTTTCTTAAATTCAATGTGTGTTAACAGTACCCTTTACATAAAATCCAAAAAACTTTATGAATAATAAACATGAGTTGATGTTCTAAATTAATAACTTACGTTCAACATTAAATGTTAATTTAATATTTAAATTAATGATGCAATAAATTTATTGTTAATAATTTAAAATATAGTAAAATAAAAGTTTTAATATTTGATATCAAATTTATCTATTTTATATATAAAAGGAATTTCTATTTTTTTTTAGCCATATTTTTTTTACAAATTTCTCATTTAAATTAAAATAATTATTTTATCATTTTTTCAGTTTTCTTTAAAATTTATATTTTTTTAACTTGATCGTTTTTAAATTTAACCACTTTTTTAATTATAAAACTATCTATAAAAATATATAAAAACTATTTATAGTTAATTATAAAACTATCTATAAAAATATATAAAAACTATTTATAGTAAAGTTACAATAGTTATTTATATTTAATGTCATAATTATTCATACATAAGAGTTTGATCTCTTTTTTTTTTTCACAAATATTTTTTAAAGTCACTCTTTAAATATATATTTTTGAATTAACATAATTATTTTATCAACTTTACCATTTTTTTAATTTAACTTTTTTTCTTAAATTTAATTATTTTGAATTATAAAACTATCTATAAAATAAATAAAAACAGTTTATAATAAAATTAAAAAAATATGTATTTAAATTTCATAATTGTAATAATAATAATAATTTTATAATAGTATTTGATAAATTCATTTTTGTCTAGTGAGTGACCTGCTTGTCCACCACTCACATCTTTATTTACTTAAATTATATGTTAAATACATATTATGGCTAAAATAAAATATTTCGATAGAGTAATTTTTAGAATAAAATTTTGATTGATTATTTATGTTAACATTATTATGGTACCCTGAAAGATACATTATACTATTTTTAATTTTGTGGCATACTACAGGAAAAAGAAACAGTAGAAGATAGAAAGAAAAAAAAAAGTAAAAGGAGAAGAAAAAGTTGATTTATTTTATTCTTTTAACCTCAGAATAAAATAAGAGAGAAGAAAAAGTCTGACAGCTTCTCTGCTAAGTATGCAGAAGATACATTATCTCTCCGGTCTAAATATTAATATAAAATGGAAAATCTTTAATATAAAGTTTAATGTTAAAAAAATTCCAAATAAGCATCCGCTGCTTCCAAAAGGCAGAGGGTCCCACCTTGGGCTTATTCGAGGGAGCAGTCCAAGCATTTGCGCCTCAGCACAGCGGAAGACGACGCCGTTTCGAGAGGCAATTGAAAAAACCAACACAAAGTGGTCATATATAAAGAAGCAGCAAGGGATTAGAAGGAGAGACAGAGGAAGGACGGTAAAACATCAAAACCAAAACCCAATTTTCTTTCGCACAGACACACTCCTGTTTCTGGCTCGGCTCGGCTCGGCTCACCGCATAACTCACCGGTGAGACTTTGTTCGTGGATGGCTTTTTGGACTTTTCACTCGGCTTGTGTCTGACACAGCCACTTGGAGCGGCGCCTCCTAAATGTCTATGATTGAAACCCCCGCCGTCCACCACCTCAGCGGGGGCGCCGATCATCACCGTCACTCGTCAAAACGAAAACTAGACGAAGAAGATGACGGAGATTTCTCAGACTTAGTCTGTGTGAGGATGCGGAAAGAAGAGGCGGTGAATTCCTGGTTGGGTTCCTCCGGTGACGCCGGCAGCGGCTCTGCCGCGGCCTTGCAGAATACGCGATCCCACATCCAGTTCTTTGTGCGGATGATGTCAGCCGGAAACACGATTGTGATGCAAGCGTTTCCCGAGGACAGTGTGAAATCGATTCACGAACGTATCCAAAGCATGAAGGGAATCCCGGTGTTTGAACAGAGATTAATTTATCGCGGAAAGCAGCTTCAGTGGGAGCAGACTCTGGCCGAATGTTCCATTCAAAACGACGCCAATCTTCAACTCGTAGGTCGCATGCGCAGTACTGAACACCCTCAGGCATGGCAAATAATCAACGACATGGTTTCCCTCGTGTATCGACTCTGCTGTGGTGAGACTGTTCACGATTCCCTGAAGACTATCAAAGGGTTAATCACCAGTTACTTGAACATGACTCCGAGGATTGACAACGAATCTGCTTCTGGGTATTTTCAGATTTTCATGTCTTCTTCTGCTCCTGACGTGCTTGTTATGCTCTATGTGTCCCCTTATGCAGGTAACAAGGATTGTGCCGAGTCTTCTGTTAGGCACTTTTTGAGTTCTTGCCGGAATACCTTGTCTAAGGCATTGCATGGGCAGTGTGCGTGTGTGGTCTTAGAGTTCTGTAAATTGCTTAGGAGAGTTGGAAGTAATGACCCTTTGTATCTCTATTGCCGGAGTACCTTTGGGTCCTTGTTGGAAACTGCTGGGGTTTCCTACGCTGGTTCTGATAATGCTAAGGGGTTAGTTTTGATTAAGGACATTTTCCCCTTTGTTTTTGAGCTTGTTAATTGCTTGTTGATGGACTTGGACTCGAGTATGGAATCCCACAGAGCCGTGGGGCCTTTGTCTAATGATGTTGTGGATTTTACTGCCTTCTTAGTGCCTTTGAGAACTGGAATCAAGGAACAACAAGCTGTCAACGGTTCTATGGCTGAAGACAAAAGCAATAATGATCTCTTGCATGCCAAAGAGATTGAATATCTTCACTGTTTGTACATTCAGTTATTGAACAAAATCGACCAGTGCCTTCAAAAAATGGACCAGAGCTTGGCTGGCCAGGAGATGATGGAAGGGGATAATCTTTATCCTGGGTGGTCTCATTATCTTTCCATCCTGAAGGAGTTGTATCAAATTTCTAAGCTTTATGATGGTGCTGAAGAAAAGCTTTGGAGTGTTTTGAGGCGACATAGAAATGTGCTGTGTCTGTTGATTGTTCGATATGCAAAGAGGACTGATGAGCATCAGTGGATTCTGGAGCATAGGTTTGTGACCAATTTTGAGTCTAGAAGGCATTTGGCCATGATGATGTTCCCAGAGGTCAAAGAAGACTACGAGGAGTTGCACGAGATGCTTATTGACAGGTCTCAGTTGTTGGCCGAGTCTTTTGAATACATAGCACGTGCTGAGCCTGAATCTCTACATGCTGGCTTATTTATGGAATTCAAAAATGAGGAAGCTACTGGCCCAGGTGTACTAAGGGAGTGGTTTCTTCTGGTATGCCAAGCAATATTCAATCCACAAAATGCACTTTTTGTGGCATGCCCAACTGATCGAAGGAGATTTTTCCCTAATCCTGGTAAGTTTCTCCTGTATTTTTTGAATTCTTTCTTTTTATTTCAGTAACTTGGATGTTTATTATTTACAACCTGACCTTTATTAAGATTATAAAATATGTTGAGGCTTAATATGATCTTTATTTACATAATGTTCCATCCGTTAACCTCCGCATAGTGTAAGTCATGTCTTTTATTTGTGAATCATTAACCTCCGCATATGACCTTTATTTGTGTAACTCATTGGTTTTTCTTTAATGAAATATGCCCCTATTTGGTGAAATCCTTGGATGATCTCCATTGTCTTATAGGCCCTCTATGCTTCAATTTATTTGATTGTGCAGGGGACTATACTTAAAAATGTGGGCTTTAGTACCATACTTTGGGCATGACATAGTTAATGTCTTAAAACAGAGGACTCTAAGAAAGCACACGCACGCACGAGAGGAACTCAATCTGAAAACTAAATGAGTAGTATAACAAAAGATCTAACCTGAGAATAAATATCTAACCTGACAATGGGCATCACGATATTATTAGGAGACATCATTTTACAATGCAAGTACTTTATCTCTTATATGGAAAATCACTAAACAAGAAGTTGAATTATATCTTTCTCAAAAGGTATGTTCAGCTTCTCCAAACAATCTGCCAAGTTACATTCTTCTTCTTCCTATGAGAATGGGCATCACAATATTATTAGGAGACATATTTTACAATGCAAGTAGTTTATCTCTTACAAGGAAAACCACGAAACAAGAAGTTGAATTATATCTTTCACAAAAAGTATATTCAACTTCTCCAAACAATTTGCCAAGTTACATTTTTTATATGGTTAATGAACCTCAAATAATAGTACAGAGAGGCTGATGAGGCCCAAAGAATGAGCAGGCTTCCCCAACCACTAGCCCACGAAGGTACCAAGACATGGTGGGAAAAAAATATACGTGAGAAAGAAGAACCCAAGGGCTGAGGTGGTAGGCAGTCATAGGAGAGAGAAATCATGGAGGTGAATAGAGAGATTCTATTTCGGTTTTGCAGAGATTTGAGGACAAGTTTTTGGTTGATAGAAGAGAGGAACTGCTTGTGTTGCTTGCTCTAGAGAGCAGCGTAGCTTTGGTGGGATTTGTCATCCATCTATATCCTATTTTTGTTAGTAGAATAATATGAACTACAATATTTATTTTATTCCTTTCTTTTTCTTCTAAACTTTTAAGGTGTGGGTCTATAACATTTGGTTCGACTTGTCGGATCCTTTTTCACGGTGAATACCACCAAAGAAAAAGGGACGTGAGGTGTAATCAGGGGAACCATAAAATACAATTGACATGGATGCTAGGGTTGAGATTGTTGAGGGAGAATTGGAACAAATGAGAGTTGTCATGGAGGAGATACGACTCTAAGCAATCCAAAACCAATCAGCAATAGAGACGATTCGTAAGGAGGCTGTGATAAACCAATTGAAGTTAGTTGAATTGATGACTCATAGCTCGGAAAAAATCCTTCACATGGAGGGAGAGAGCTTTGTTGGGTCTAAGAATAAGGAGTCATCTAGTGGTGGAAGTGGCTTGAAGTCCTTAAAAGCAAAGGTTCTAGATGAATTCAAACAATCAGTGAAAAAGATTGAACTACCTATGTTCGATGTAAGAGATCCTACCGGTTGGATCACTAAAGCTAAAATCTATTTTAGGGTTCAAGAAACTAGTTCGACAATGAGGGTGAATCTTGCTCAATTATGTATGGAGGGGGGCAATGATTCATTTCTTCAACACACTGTTAAATGATTATGATGAATTAACTTGGGAGGATTTGAAGAAAAAATTGATTGAAAGATATGGAGGTTTGGGTGAGGGAAGTGTATTCGAGTAGTTGTCGTCACTACGACAAAGATTTGAATGTTTAGTGGATTAGGTTCCCAAATTTCATGACGAACAATACTTTGCTTACTTTATTCATGGTTTGCATGAAGAAATTAGGGCCCAAATAAGGAGTTTGCATGTTGTAAGTCCACTTACAAGAAGAAGAATGATGAGCGTAGCAAGAGCCATTGATATGAAGTTTTCGAATAAGAATAGAGGATAGCATGGGAAAGAAGAAACACAATTGGGAGGCTATTCGGGTTACAAAACTAGTTCAAATATTTCAGGGTGTATCATTCCCAAAAACCAAGGGACTAGTAGAGGGATTAATGGGCCTGGACCAAACACAACAAAAGAACTTGGTGAAAATAATAGATATGGGCATAGAGATAGGGGAGCAAGGCACTTAGCCTATTAAAGTTGCCTTCGTCTTCAAGGATACGTCCTGTATTTCATGTGTCCATTCTCAAAAAAAATGGTGGGGAATTATAAGACAATGGAAAAGTTACCCATTGGTTCAGAGGATGATGTTGCTGAAATAATTAAACCTATGTCTGTCCTAGCTTTCCACAGTGTTATGATGAAGGGAGAACGAATGAATCAATGATCCATCCATTGGAAAGGGAAGACATCATAGGAGACTACATGGGAAGATGAAGTTTCAATTAGGAGTCAATTTCCAGGACTGAGTTTTGAGGACAAGACAATTCTTCAAGAGGACGGTATTGATGAGGCCTACAGAATGAGTGGACTTCCTCAACAACTAGCCTACAAAGGTACCAAGACACGGTGGAAAAAAAATATACATGAGAAAGAAGAACCCAAGGGCTGAGCTGGCAGGTAGTTGGAGGAGAGAGAAATTGGGGAGGGGAATAGAGGGATTCTATTTGTATTTGATTTTGAAGAGAGTTGAGGAGGACGAGTTTTTGGTTGATAGAGAAGAGGAACAGCTTGTGTTGCTCTAGAGAGTAGCAAGAGTAGCGTAGCTCTTGGTGGCATTTGTTATCCTTCTATATCCTGTTTTTGTTAACAAAATAATACAAACTATAATGCTCATTTCATTCTTTCTTTTCCTTCTAAGCTTTTAAGGTGTGGGTATGTACAGAGGCATTTTGTCTGATGTCTTGATTTTAAGATTACTTTATTGAATGTTTAAAAAATGAATATATATATATATATATATATATATATATATATATATATATTCTAATTTTAGTTTTGAATCGACTAATCATGTGTCTGACCCATTGAAAGGATGACCTTTAAAATTTTTGGAAATAATCACTTATTTTTCGAAAGTTCTTTCAAGAAGCAAATAGAAGTATCAATTATTTATTTGGAATAAGCTAAATCAAACAAACCTAGTGAGCAATGTCTAACTCCTGTCAGTGTCAGACCACAAACAAGAGGTAGTCCTTGCATCATATGATGAAAAAGTGATGTCTATCATCGTACTTTCCAGGAAGCTCTAATAGAATACTTCCATGATATAAAAACTCTTTAAATTTAATTTGAGGGGTTCCAGTGAGGGTAAATGTAAGCCTGTAGCCTTTACCCCTACAAGGGGGGTTGAGTGTTTCCTGGATTTCAATTGTGATCTCTGGATTTCATAAAGCATCAAACCTTACTGCTTCTCTAGGAAGGTTGTTGCTGAAAAACTACTTTACATATGAAAATGAAATTTGTTAATGTTCATTTTAAACTATTCAACCATTTGGGGGTGTTTTAGGGCCATATCATTTTTCAGAATTTATATAATACGCCATGGGTTATAGGTATAAATAAAACATATGAACCACATCATGAAATTGTGAGAAAAGGGGAGCATGAATTAAAAATTGAGATGATTGTTGTGAATCTATTTAGTTTTGTGTGAGGAAGGTCTATATGGAAGTCATTTATCTTTGACAAGATTGATGGGATGGTAAAGAAACTTACCTGTGGCTTTTACTGACCTGAGAGTACCAAAAGTAGTGTGTTGTGGAAGGACAGGTGTTTGTGTGACGTATATTTTGGCTATACAAGACATGTATGATGAGGTAATTACTGATGCGAGAACTCCAATAGGTGAGAGGTTTTCCTTTAAGGATAGGGTTATGTCAAACCTGTAATCTTTACTTGTTTAATCGAGCTATGGAAGTTCTTACCAGGAACTTACTAAAGTCTCTCTAATAGCGATATAGTTTTGATTGAGGAATAGAGGGGACTAGTCAACCGTGAACAACTTTGCAATCAGACATTGTAAACAAAGTGTTCTCATTCAAGTAGGAGCAGGGTGGAATATATGCATTACTATTTTAACGAGTAACAAGGAATAGAACTTGGAAGTAAAAATGAGAGAAAATGCCATACTTAATATTTCTGAGCTTAGGACTGCTGAAATGGGGAACGAGATCATCAGTTAAATTCCAAGGCAAATTTTATTATACTGTTATAGACTGGCTGTACTTGGCGGTAATGAATGTTGAACTTTAAAGGAACTGCATGAGAAAAGGGTGGGAGTGATAGAAATGAGAATGTTAAGATGGATGTGTGACTGTACAGAAAAAAAGAAGACAAAATACGAAGTGATTATACAAGTAATGTTTGGTGTAGCCCCAATTAAGGAAAAATGATACAAAATTTGTTGTGGTTTGTAAATGTACAGTGAAAGCCACTGGAGGCATCACCGAGAAGAATAGAGATATTATGATTTTTAGTTCTGTGATAGGAGGAGAAGGTGACCAAGAAGGATATTGGAAGTTGTCAAATATCTTTAATAAAAATAGAATACATTGGATGATCCATGTAGTTGACCTCTCATTGAAGGATAAACTTTGTTGTTTGCAGAATCCTATGCATCCTTCTGTCATCATTTGAAATATGACGCAACAGCTTCTTGTCTATTACTCAAAACTCACATATTTGTTTATCACATCTAAATATTTTTGTTCTATATATTAGTTCGCACCTAAGATAGGGACTAAGATATAACCATATGTTGCTTTATATCTTCTATTCATTGCAATCATTATAGCATTTATGGATAATGAGTTTAGCTTATATTTTTTGTTTACTTGTTTTGCAGCATCTAAGGTACATCCTCTGCACCTTGAGTACTTCAGCTTTGCTGGTCGAGTTATTGCATTAGCTTTGATGCATAGGGTGCAAGTGGGTATTGTTTTTGATCGTGTGTTTTTCTTGCAATTGGCGGGAAGCTATATTGGTTTAGAGGATATAAGGAGCGCGGACCCTTGTCTGTATAATGGCTGCAAGCAAATATTGGATATGGATGCTGATTTCATTGATTCAGATGCATTAGGACTGACATTTGTTAGAGAGGTGGAGGAGTTGGGACAGAGGAAAGTGGTTGAGCTCTGCTCTGGGGGAAAAAACGTTGTAGTTAATAGTAAGAACAGGGATAAGTATGTTGAACTTCTTATACAGGATCGCTTTGTAACATCCATATCTGAGCAGGTATCACATTTTGCGAAAGGTTTTGCTGATATTCTTTCAAACTCCAAGCTCCAGCAGTACTTCTTCCAAAGTTTAGACCTTGAAGATCTTGATTGGATGCTGCATGGGAGTGAAGACACCATTTCTGTTGAGGATTGGAAAGCACACACCGAGTATAATGGTTACAGTGAGACAGATATTCAGATCTCTTGGTTTTGGGAGGTATGTGCATGCTGCTATTATTAAATCTCACGAAATTTGTCTCTAAGTTCCATCTCCTTTTTAAGGCCTCCTCTAGTGGGTGACAAGTACATGCAATATGATGTTCTTTAAGGCTGTCTCTGCTTCCATTTTATCAACTGAACAAAATGTGTTTTATTGCCGTGGTGCTTCTTGGAAAGCATCACTATGGTGGTTACTTTGAAGTGTCCATTTCCCTAAGGGAATTGTTTTCTATTGACTACTGTTGGAATCCACTTTTAACTACTCTGATCAACAATCATGCTAGTCTGCTATAGTCCTCAACTTTGTTACTGTAAATTTTTCCTTTCCTAAGTCCTGATAAGCTCAACCTTTGATACGCCTCAGATTATTATCGAAACCTTTTCTCTAATTTTTGTTGCTGAAGCCTCAAATCATAATTATTATGCCTTATTTGCTAGCAGACTGTTCATTGCTGTAGCCGTGTGTTCCCTCTTTTAAACCCTGTCAAAATTGTTATAGTTGTCAGTTTTGGCCCTTTTTCTGATAGCATGTAGCTTTATACATTTTGAATATGCACCTCTTTATGACTAGTGGTAGCATACCAAATATATATTTTTGAATTTTCCTTAGTGCTAGCATATAATTTCATCTTTTGTTTAGTCTGAATATTAACTTCCCCCGTCTCTATTTAATTTGTCAATGATCTCTTTTTAAGTAAATATGGGTGGTTATTAATTAGTTCTGGAAAGCTTTATAAATAACTCAGTATTTTAAGATTTGTCGAGAGATGCTTAGTTTTTTCTTTCTTTTTATTCTGTTGAAAAACACTTTTGAACAGATTGTTGGGAGTATGACAGCTGATCAAAGGAAGGTTCTTCTATTCTTTTGGACATCTGTAAAATATTTACCAGTTGAAGGTTTCCGTGGTTTGGCTTCACGACTCTACATATACAGATCCCTTGAACCTGGTGATCGCCTGCCTTCATCTCATACATGCTTTTTCCGGCTGTGTTTCCCGGCTTATTTATCTATGGCTGTCATGAAAGAACGTCTCGAACTCATCACTCAAGAACACATTGGGTGCAGTTTTGGTACTTGGTGAACAAATACACCTGCAATCTGGATAGAAGTGGTTTTGACTGCACATAGAATTGTCGTTGTACAGATTTTATGAGTATTCCATCTGTTCTCTAATTGGATACTGTGACAAATTTCACCAGTTCTCTATTTTCCAAAGTAGTGGAGGGTTGCAGTGGCCTTGGTCTTTATCAAATGTTTATATGGATAAAGTATAAAATAAAACAGGGTTTAAAGAAAGAATAGTGATCTCTCTTGTGATCTAGCATTGCTATTGTAGTAAGTAGCTCAGTTTGTGATGCCATGGACATGGGGATATAGTTGGTGCTCAGGATGGATCGGGTTACGGCCTAATGGCCTGCTGCTTGCTCCCTCCCCCAGTAGAAACAGCAAACTTTAAGTTATCTGTCTTCATCTATAAATTACATTCAAGTCTAACGACTAATTTTTTTTTGTCATTATTATTATGTTATGAACTCTATGCAATTGTTTAGCTGTGATAGATAGTGACTTCTTTGTCAGATGTTTTGGTTTCATTGATTCTAATCCCTTAATTTATATAGGTGTAACTTGTGAAATTTTTAGGCTCTTTAGTTGCTGCATATTTTTGTTGTCACGTTAACAGCTTATCGGTATCTATCATCAAGAAGAAACTGAACCGAGAGAATAAAGAGAAACAAGAAGCGGGAAACAGAAAATAAGGATGAAACAATGTATTATTTGATACAAGACACAGAAAAGGGAAAGACAGAACAAACACATATTCATTGAATTTTAAGCTTGTCTTCTTTCTCTGTTTTTTATTTCTTCTTTCATGGTTGTTGTCATTCCTCTTTGATGAATAAATCTTTCCTGAAGTAATATCATTCTTTCTTCTCTCTGTTGTTAGTGCCATTGTTTCTTCATGAACAATTCTTCCTTAAACACCAAAACAAAAGGAGATGAATTAATATTTTCTTTTGATGACAAATCAAGAAGCTCTTTTCTTTTCCCTTTTCTCTCTTTTTGTTCTCCTCTATTTCTTTTACTTCCTTTTCTCTCTTTTCTTCCTCTTTTCTCTTTGTTTTCTATTTTCTTTCTCCTCTCTCTCATTTCTTTTGTTTTCTTTTCTTGTGCTTTCTTTAGTTTTCGTTCTTGTCTTCTATTTCAACACATTTAACTTTTGCAAAGTCTTTTCTCTCTCCTCTTTAATTATAGAAAGTAGTATTGAAGTTGCATTCCAATAGGACATTGATGAGTTTTATGACATAACATTTATATTTAATGACTGTTATAACACTTGTCCTATCTGGTTGCAAAAATTTTATGTCATGCTTGAGCCTTCTTCTAAGCTCACATATTTTTCCATTTAGGTGTACTATGTGTGACACAATTTCATTTACTTCAGGCAAATCTTTTGGTACTTTCAATTCCTCTAATCAAATGATCTTGGTGAGGAGTATGATAGGTTAAACCATATGTTAAGCCACTTCTCAAAAGATGTCTCTGCTCAAACATGTTGTATTGTCCAATATTACTAGATCCTACAAGAAAGGTTAGGAAAACAAAACAAAGTATATTTAAAACCTCACCCTTTCCTAAGTATTTCACTCAAAAATCCACTAATGTATTACACTTGTAGGCTCTTTTTTTTTTCAAGTACTCTTTTGCTTTTTTCCACTCAAATTTCCTTTAGCGCTTGAGAGAGAACTTCAATAGCTTAAGCAAAAGAGTGACAAATCAATGTAAAAAATGCTATGAGATCTAACTCTTGACTCAATGGGTCAAAAACTAAAAAAAAACTTTAGACAAAACTTCAAATAATTTTAAAATACACAAAATCAATAAAGTTATAAATAAATAGAACTACCAAAAAGAAATTAATTTAAATAACACGGAGACTCTCAGTAAAAAAGACTAAATATAATTTAATAGATTAACAATCATAATAACAATGCATCATAATAATTGTGTTGAACTCTAAAAAGTTTTTTTTTTCTTAGATCCTTACTTTTTCTTTTCATTCAATATATATTTGTTTCTCTTCTTTCTTATATTTATTTCTTTGACTGGGATCGACTATTATTATTTTTTCAATTTCTTACTTCAACATACAAATAAAAGAAATCTAAACAAATTGTTCTTCAAATATTAAAACTCATGAAAAATCAAAGTAAAAGTTAATTGAGACTACGATTAAAAAAAATACAAAAATAATTTTCACAAATCAAATATAAAAATGCACGATGTAATTGAAGAATATGAAAAAGTTAAAAACTCAATGGAATTGGATAAAGCTTTACGATTTTACTCCTTACAAAATTCTAAAAACAACAAACAAAACATAATTTCAAAACAAACACATTAAAAAAATTAGGTTATTTATTTATTTATTTCATATGACATAAAAAAGATAAAAAAGGAAATTCTAACTAGGACCTCGTTCTGGATACAAGATGATACGATCCTATCCAAAAAAGTGTACTATCGGTTCTGAATTTAAATTCTTCTTATGTAAAATAGATTAAATAAATCAAAGAATAACGCAAAATAAAACTAAGATCATATATGTCACAATCTAGCAGATTGATAAATAAATAAAGATTTGTCACAAAAATGTCACTCTTTAATAAGAACTTATAATAGAGACTTACATTTAATAAGATTTATAAGTTAAGGAAGATTCACTTCAAAAATGTCAATCTTTGAATCCTCTTTAATGAAATAAAATTTAATATATGACTAAAATTATTTACATAAGTTTTCGGTACCTTTATATATAGGCACATGAGTTTAAGAACACTTGTAAATCCTAAGAAAATTCTGAGTCTAAAAACATAAAAATATAAACTAATTTCTAAAATAAAGTCAAAGCCCAAAAAACATATAAACATAATTTAATTTTTCTAAGAATTATTCTTCAGATGTGCTTCATGTTACGGGTCATGATCTTCATTCCTTTATATTCGTGTTTCAAGTCATGATCTTTATTCTTTCATGTCTTATGAATGTCAAAAGCTCTTTCTCATGTTGAATTTATATAATATATAATGTAATAAAAAAATGTACTAAATATACATAAAATAAAGACATACTTACATCATTGGTGGAAATAATAAAGATGAGTTTGAATAAGTGACCACTTCGATCGATCTATTTCAAGCACATCATGTACTATGGCAAAATTATAATAATAATAACAATATGATAACAAAAATCACTATTTTAATTGTTTTAATTTATTTTCCAAAATTGTAACTTCAAATTTCCACTTATTTGGCACCAAATAGAGAAAGATATGAACAAAAAATTAGGTACAATAGAAAATTTGATCATCAAAAGAGAAAAAGAAAATATCAATTGAATGTTAATAGTAACGAGTGGTTCGAACCTTTTTACTTTTTTTTTTTTCCTTCAAAATTACAAAGACAGAGCATTACAATTCAACTATATGTTGCAGTATAAAAATTAATTATTTGTATAAGATATTTATCATTTTCTGTGTTAGGTAACCGTTTGATATAAATACATAATTTCAGATGCGTAAATTTATGTTGGATAAAATATTTAATATAAATTTATGTCGAATAAAATTATTACACATAAATTTTATTTCAAAACTTCATGTTTTTTTTTTAAATCTAATTAATTTTGTTTAAAAATGTAAATGTTGATTTACATATAACGAATCATACTCCAATTCAATAGGAGAGAAGTCTATTAACATTGTCACTCCAAGGAAAGAAACGAGAAGGAAAGAAGTAGAAATCGCGAGGAAAACTCAATTTTTACATTCGACTATTTAATAATCCGACATGAATATTACTTCAAATTTGTATCAATGCATGATGTTGTAAACCATGTGATGTGAAAGACTAATTTTATACCAATTTTCTTTTATTTTTAATCACATTTCAAAGAAAGAGAAGTGATATTTTAAAAATAATCAAAACAAATTACATTAACAACTTAATATTAATATTGTAATATTTTTTAACTTTAAATATTAATATATTTTATCATCTTATTAAAGTAGAGTATGAAACCAATACTTTTCTTTAGGAGAGTGTCAACATATCCTTAATCTTTGATGTCTTGGAATTCTTTATCGTAATTTTATTTTTTTAAAAAGATTTTTTTTTTCCTTTTGATTTTTATCTTTGATATTCATCTATCTAAAATATTAGATATCTATCTTTAGTTCCTAATATTCCTTTTAAGATAGATAAATCACATTTATTTTACATATTTTAAGAGTTATTTTGAAGTGTAGCATACTTTTATTGTTTCAAAAAATTGATATGAGTTACTATGAATGATCATATTTGATTTTCTGCTTAAAACAAAATTGATGAGTTACTTTAGAAGGATCCAAAACAAAAAGAAAATTTTGTCTAGAAATATCAAAATCATAATCCAATATTTTAAGGGACTTAGGGACTTAATGAAGAAAGAGTATCCACTACACATTTTCCTTAGTTGTGTAAAATTTTTATTGTGGTCAATCAATTATTTGATTAGCAAATTAAAAAACTATAAAAAACAATTTTCAAATATGGTAAATTTGAAAGGGGTAAGAAATGTTACAGATTCAACTTTTCACTGTTACTTACGAATCATGAAATTTATTTGGAATGAAGGGCGAAAGAAGTTGCAAGTTTAACGCCATGACTATCAACAAATATTTGTCCATAAAAAATGATAAATCTATGAATGAATGATAAAAATATAAATATAAATATATAGTGGCTATTATTTAATTATTGTTATTAAATACAATAAAATTTAATACATAATTTAGAATAAATGTGTCCAAAAAAAATTATATCTACAAAAGAAATCATATATTATCATATATTAAATATTTTTATATTTGAAGACATTTTATCATATCACGTTCCACAAAATTAGTACGAGACTCCTCACTTGTAATTATTCTTTAAACTTTAAGAAAAGATTTTTCTAATTGAACAATTAAATTATTAGTATCATGTTCCCTAGTATGTAAAGAAGTTGAATCTGTTTTTTTAAAAAATAAATCTATCATTTTATTTTTCATAATATATCTTTTTTCTTAAATTTAAGATTAAAAACAATTTATCATAATCAAATCAAATATTCAAAAACACAATTACTAAAAGAAAACTTTATGATAATTGAGCAACAATTAAAAATCAGTTATGAAAGAATATAACAGATTGTTTTTTCTTTTATATTCATAAACAGTGAATATACACATACTAAGACTCATGAGATTAAAAAGATAATGATAATTATTAAACTAATATTTCACTATCAAGTGAGACAAAAGAGAGTTATGTCTTTTTTAAGAGAATAGAAGAAAACAGATGAAAGATAAGAGTAAAACTAATAAATTTGTGTCTAACTTACTTATTTATTCATAAACAAGTAAACAACAAGAAAAACATGAGACGGTGGAGGATGAGTACAATATGTGATAAATTCAAAACACAATGAAAATAAATTAAAAATTATCTTAATAAATATTTGTATTATTATTTTATTATTTATTAATATTAAATGTTGTGTTACAAAAAATAATAAAAAGATATCTAATTTAATTTTTACCAATTTTTAATGTATTAACTACATTGTAATTTAAAAAAAATAAAAACTTGAAAAATTTTAAATATATTAATTTTAAAAAATTTTAAATTTTTGGGGCCCATCGCCCCTTAAAAATTTTTGGGGCCCATCACCCCTTAGGTACTGTTGATACGCGCACAACCACTGTTGATGCGCGGTCAACCACAATTAATGCGTAAGGGAGCTGTCATCGCAGACGAATATATTATTTTAGTCCCTCCAAAATAATTAATTATAAAATAATTATTACACACAAACTCTCTTAAGTTAATACTTTATATAATAGCAATAAATGACTATAAAAAAAACAAATACAATTACATTAACAAACAATCTTATAATAAAAGTATTGTTTCTCATTATTATAATTAGGGATGATAACGGGACGGTGACGAGTTTCGCTACCTCATACTCATCCCAAGAGAAAAAAATTCAACATCAAACCCATACCCAAATTCAATGGGTATCAAGTTTTTGTTTCATTCTCATCCCCACCGGGTATCGGATATATACTTGTACCCATACCCATACCCGATTTCTTATTGTTTCAATATCAATTTATTAATTTTTATAGAAAAATAAAAAATTTTGGTAAAAGAAATATAGTATTATTAAATATTCAATATTAAAAGGAGTGTTGTTTATTCAATATTAAATATTTAGAAATAAATTATATTATAATTATATACATTTAACATCATATAAAATTTCATGAGAACCAAAACATTTATTAAACTTACAAACATTAATGAAACCTGGTTGATAAAATTTAAAATATTTAAATATATATATATATATAAGGAAAATAAATATTCAAATTTAAAATTATTTTAAATATATTTACTTCACTTTTTTTAAATTCTAATGAAATTTTTTTGTTATATACTAATTAAAGTTACCTTTTCGACGACTTTAATATTGTTGGGTTATATATATATATATATATATATATATATATATATATATATATATATATATATATATATATATATATATATATTCTTTTCACATATATGGTTATAGTCATTGAGAGTTAGGGATGTCAACGGGACGGGTAGAGTACGGGTAGTAGCTCCCCCGTACCCTACCCGCTTGATAAATATTCGTCCCGTATCCGTACCCATATCCGTCGGGTATCTGTTATACGGGTACCCGCCTATTTTTTTCATATCCGCGGTATCCACGGGTACCCGCGGATATTTACAAAATTATTTAAAAAATAAATATTTAATCATAAATTCAAATAAAACGAAATAAAATACATCTATGTCATAAAATTTAAATAAAGTTCAAATAAACTAAAGTTCATACAAGTCCAAATAATTATAAAAGTAATTATAAAATGACGTTCAACACAATGAAAATTTTTTAATTAGTGTTTTTATCAAAAATTCCATTTTCTACAATTGATTCCTAAAAAATAAACAAAATAAACAAATAATAAACCTCAATTACCACGTGTCAAGTATTTTTAATATTCATTTCCTATTTGACACCCGCGGGTACAGATTTTTTTGACATCCCTAATTGAGAGATTGTGGTTCTATATGGTTATATGACATTAGTCTTACACATATAAGACCTTAGACACCACTTTAACCCCAAAATCTTAAGGCAATGTTGTTATGGGTCTTTATTCTTATATAGTGTTTAACTTTGTCTTTTTTATCCAATGTGGGACTTTGACTCACACTTGGTCTATTCCCAACATCTCCCCTCAAGGGTGAGTCCTTCAGGTGTATGAGTAATCCCTTTGGTTATGAACCATCGGCTCTGATACCAGTTGTTGAGATTTTTAGGGCTTTTGAAAATATGAGAGATATATGCAATATGTTATACGGAGGAACATATTTTTATATTTTATTGATATACTATATATATAGAGCAAAAAATATAACAAATATCAAGTATAAAATATTTAGAATATCTCACTCCGGACCCTGATCTAAAATAATAACTAATTTCCTTAAACTTAAACATATATTTAAAACTGAAATATTTCTTAAAAATTAATTTAAATAAAAAAATATATTAAGTAATATTCTCAACAAATATATATTGGATAGTGAAAAAAAGCATTTATATATATATATATATATATAAATGAATATAAAATTACTTAATAAATAATAAGTATTTTAATAATTTAAACGGAACGAGATATGACAAGGACGAATTTTATAACAGGTATGAGAACGAAGATGAAGACAAAACGAATATGTAGATCCTCATCCCCAGTTGAAAAAGTCGAGTATTTCTTAAACCCAATTACCCATCACAAAGATCAAAATGTCACTACCTAGACTATACACCCAAATTTTACATTTTTCTCCATATTGTCTATTTTATGTTTTAGGTATTTATATTTTTGTGTTAATTTTAAGAGTTTCATTTTACTCTACCAACTCAATAAATAAATTGTTAATATTTAAATAGTGGAGTTAACATTTGAAAATCTACGAGAAGAAAAAAAAAACTGAAAAAGGCAAAGGAAAGAGGGACGGTGACGTGGGGCCATGGAAAGTGCCCATGGATCACTCCCGTCCAAAAGAAAAAGCCTATGGCCTTCCCTTCACATGCATAATTAAAAATGGTAATTATAATTCATAAAGAAATCATTATTAAAGTTATTACACAATTTGTCTGTTCTATAATGTTAATAAACTTCAATTAATGATAAAATGTCAGGGAAAGAATACTTTACTATTACAATTTCTTTTTATAATAGATGTATATAAAATAAAAATGTATGTAAATCATTATCTTTTTTAACCCCCACCAAGGCAATCTGAGATTGAACACAACCTTTTCTAAAATTTTATACATAAAAATAAAAAAATTTGAAATTATAAAAAAAATTTCTATTAACATAATTTTATTTTATATACATTATTGTATTTCTAATTTTTTTTCTAAATGTTTCTTTTATCTTCTCTATACTCTATTCTTCGTCTCTTTGAAGATTGAAGCAGAACATGCCATAGAACTTATGGTGTTGAGATCCACAATCATATCTAATCAAAATTTGGAGTCTTTAGGTTTGTATGTAGCATTTAAGAGCTTGACACAAATCTTTGTCCAGTTAGGATTACTAGGATGTGCTTTTTGATTGTTGAACAAATTTTTTCATATGTAGATAAAACAACCTATGTGAGATAGAGTTCATGGAAAACACCTAAGTTTAGTAACATCTATTTAGGTAGGAGAAGTTAATTATTTAAAATATGTTGGTCTTAATATAGAATTGTGATGTAATTTAGTGAAATTGATGTATGATTTAAGTTTGATGTTTTGAATGGTTGAATATTGAGTTTAGCTTAATAGTGTAACAAATGTTATTTAAGTAACATATTAATAATAATAATAATATTATTATTATTTATAATAAAAAAATATTTATAAAATAAATAAAAATTATTCACGTTATATACAATTCTCTCAAGTTTGTAAATAAATAAGATAATAAGAAGTAAAAAAGTAGATTTCAGGTCTACAATTATATATGTATCAACATGGTTATATCCTTTTTAGATATCTATAACAATATATAAAGAGAATTCTCTCTTCTGTATCCACATCTCATAATACTAATTCTACCATTTACATTATAATTATTTATTAAATTTTTTAAAATTAACGGTTACTTTTATCTATTTTTTAAATTATTTTTTCTATTCATTTAATTTTATTTTTAATATATATAAATTTATTTTATATATTAATTTAATAACATTACACTATTATCACATATTAATATAATATCATTCATATTTAAAAAATGTGTATACAAACACGATAGCGCATGTGTTTAATTTCTTATAAAAATCAAGAATCTTAATAATTTAACTTTCAGTATATAGTCGATTTTAATTTAAATGGACTGTAAAATCCTCTCAACAATGTAGGAATGTTGTTCCCTAATACATTATTTTCTTGAAATTGACGTGGTTTCATCTTCTATCAGATTTTATACTTATCATCCAAATATTCAATCTGTGTTTATGTGTGCATAACAACATAGTGGGTTTTTAGGGACACACTTCGTTTTGGAAATAGCAAATAATACCGTTTCATATCTTTTTTTGGAACTTTCCTTTTATTGTTATTATTACTTGGACGATTATTTGGACAATGTTTTCGGCCTTTGAAGCTATTTGCGTTTTCAATCTATATAGCAAATAACACCATGTCTTTAATGTTTCAGCCACTGAAATCTCTGCGCTAAGGGAGGTTCCAATCCGAACATGTACTAAACACCATCGCACATGTTGTTCCCCGATTAGTATGTTTTGATTAATGTTGCCATACGAGAAACTACACCAGAAACAAACAACCAAAAAAGGTTTGAATTGGAATGGGGAAATAAAAAATGGTTTAGAAATATACGTTACCCAATATTTTATTGTCTGATTGTTCTAGGAACAAGTTATTCGAGATTTGTGAATCTTTTAGGTGAGAACATGGAGGATTGGAATGCGACGCCTTGTATTTTCATGTCGGTTCATAGTAACAAAAAATTGAATGCTCCAAAGCCTGCTCTGTCCTTGTTGGGGACCAGTAAAGATATCATAATGGCTTACATGCATGCTTTACCTAAGATTACCTCACATTATTACACCTTGTTCAATTTTTGAGGGGAGAAAGAAGTAATAATGAATAACTTTGTCACTAGTAATTTTGGGTAAACAATTGATCCTTAAAGAAAGTAAAATACACACTAAACCCTCTTATGCTTGTAATTGTGCAACTTCAAATAGAAATGTACGATGTAACAACTTCTAGTTTACTTTTTCTAAGGAGACAGAGGATTAATTGCAAGCCTGTCAGAAAAGTGGCAAAATAAGTAGGTGCATTCTTTCAGAGTAGTTGGTGTAACTCAAAGTACAAAAAGTATTAGTGATTCCAAAAAGGAGTTTAGTTGAGGTTAGACATTGAGAATTGATAAAATAAAATGCAGGGGCAACCTAGAGGGCCATATCTTAAATACAATAATATACTTCTTCCCTAGCTCAATGTATCCATTGTCATTCTAAACAACGAACCTAATAACTGCTGTCAGACAACATTCAGTTTACAAAAAGATTAAGGAAGTTACAGGAATAAGTAAAATGTTCCTATATCATCTACCAACAGCCACAGACATAGAACTACGGTTCTCTGCGGATCATGCGCTGCACAACAATAAAAGAAAAACCACAGAACCATTTGTCAGTCAAGTTACTAAGGGTTGAATAGAGGTAAAACACAATTGAGAGGAGGAGAGATTTCCACATGACAAGATTGTTGATCAAATGCTTCAGAGATAAAAAAGAATAAACACAAGATTGTTGACAAAATGCTCCAGAGATTAAAAAAAACACACTAGTAGCACAATAGATATACATAAGATGAAAGGAATGTTAACCTTACGTGGGTGTCTGACTGTTTAAATAGATGATGACGCGCTAACATCTCTGGTATTCCTAGAGCAGAAATGCTTTCACAACCAAGTAGCTCTTGAAGCTTTGCATCACATAATATCACCATTGCATTTAAAGGGTCCTGCAATTAATATGGAGAAATTGTAGACCAAACAATTATTATTCCTTCTCATTGTTAATCTCTTTTACATTTAGATCCATCTGTCCAAATAAAAAAGGCAACAGCTCACCAAAGTAATTTTAGAAACAAATATCATTAGAATGAATATAAGGCATTTTCTTCAGTTTCTGTTAGTTTTCAGCTTTCAATCAGATTTTGATTTCAAGAATCTTTCATGTCCGTGAGCAATAGTTAAAACTCCATCAGAAAAATACTTCTATTTATGTATTGATTTGTTAACAGAAGGTTGAATAATGTTTGAGCATGTGAAAGAGTGGATAATGTGATGAACATGCAACACACCTCCAAATGGTGATGCTTGATGTACTCCCAAACAAGTCTTATGGCTTCAGATTGTTGCATCTCTTTTCCCTCAGTACCCAAAAATTTGGCAAGTGCTTCAGATATTACGACGGTGGATGAAGCAGGTTCGGCACATTCAATTTTAGTTTCAACGTCCACCTTCACTCGCTTAGCTTGTGACTCCTCTGGAGTGATAAAATTGAAAGAATATTAAAGATTATTGTACTAAAAAACAACAAAACCGCTGGTAGAAAAGATGGTAATGTAGCATCCTCATTTTATTTGGGTTCTGAAAGGTAAATTTTTCAATAAGCAGTTATAGGAGAAAAATATTAAGAAGGTAAAATAAATAGCTTTTCCAAAGGTTAAATAAAATAACTTGCATCAAAGCTGAAGTGGATTAGTTATGGGAGAAACTTCTTCATTTCATCTTCTTATTTTCTTGAAACATGTTTATCCAAACAGGGCATGGGCTACTTAGTACTTACTTGAGGGACCAAGTGGGATAATGTGTTTAGCTAGCAACTGATTCATCTTGAACATGTCAGTGCAGTCTGTCTCAAATACCAAACGCAGTGCATCATCACAAATTATCTTCCTTTTGTTACCAGGATCCTGGAGGTTGTTTTTCTTTATGTACGCCCAAAGCTGCCTCACAATCTGAATTGAGCACATGATAGGGTTGGATTACATATGAATTTTTTTATGGATAAATGAAGATCCATGCTTTTACAGTGAAAGTGAGGGATCTAAACTTGGTTTGGTAAAAGAAAACTACCTCAGTTCTTGGCAATGCAGGTTCACCAACAACTGCCTGAAGCTCAGGAGAAACACCACAAACTTTGTTTAGACCACCAGCACCACCTCTTCTTTTGCCTCCAGTTTGAACACTGGAAAATCATTTATAAAGAACAGCAACACAGCATTCTTAGTATATGATAGAGACAGATTGGAGAAAAATTTTACATATTCAAAGCTAACCAGAACATGAGACCAGACAACTTGAAGAAAGTCACAACATAGCACGGGCTAGCATACGCTGATTATGTATATACGAAGAAAAACAACTACACAGACATATATAAGCTGTTTTTGAACAGTATACTAAAAATGCATTTAAAATTCTGAAAAAACGACAAATAACAGTAAGCAAATAAATTGTCAGGCGTCCAGGTCAATGGAATGGGAATAAATACACAATAGGGGTAATAGAGGGCTAAGAAACAGGACTACAAGAGGACAATAGTTAACGAAAGAGATATTTGGGACCGGCGTGTTTTAATAAGCAAAATTATTATTATTTTAACATAATAAAATCATCAATTGGAAAATGACATGACATGAACAAGTTTACAACTATTTTAACAAAAAAAGCATCAAATTTCAACGAAAGGAAACCACGATAACCAATAATAAAGAAAATAGTAACATCAACAACCAACAAACCAACCATGAAGAGTTTCCGGAAATGGAACAGTACTCGAACTACATACACTAGGAGATCAACCCGAGATCGCAACCGTACTTCGGACGAAAGCGAAAGCGGACAACTCGGACAACTCTAACCCTAAATCGAAGCAAAAAAAAGAAAAAACTTGGAACTAAGATCTAATTAATTTAAGCGACAACAACAAAACCCAGGAAGACCCAGTTAAGAAGTTGAAGATCAAAACAAAAGGGCATATGAAAAACCGCACCTTACTTTGGGCGCTGGAGGTGCCGCAACAGTGGCAGCATTTTCAGGAAAGGAATCAACTTTGCAGGGTGGAGGAGGGTTGGGGTGCTGGAAGTTGATCTCGTCATGGAGGGCAAAATGGGAAGGAAAGTGAGTGGTTGGGAAGTGGTGTTGGGGGATAGGATTGAAATAGTCTTTGTGCAGAGGAGGAGAGTGAGGAAGAAATGCACGCGGTGGGTGGGAGCGGAGAAGAAGGTCGATCTGGTCGCGGATGAAAGCGGCCTTGTGAGAGAGGTCTAACCCTAGTTTAGCCTCGAGCTGCTGAACGACGGCGTTTACAGTGGTTATGGAGTTGGGGTCAGAGTGACGCAGCAGAGACTCCACCCCTTTTGCAATATCCTGGTCGGACACCATTCTTGTTCTTCTTTCTTCACCACCTTCATATACCAACAGAAAAAACGGCTGCTTATACCTTCTCTCTTCTGCTTCTTCTTCTCTCTCTTTATAAGATCGAAATCACAAAAGTACCCTTTATTCGAAAATGGTTTTGCAGTGAGCGGCAAAGAGGAAGCAGAAGGAGTAGAAGCGTAATTTGACAGGCAGTGGTTGAGGGTAGAATCGTAAAAAGGGTAAAAGTTGCAGGGAGAGAGGGGTTGCTTGTTTTTGACGTTAAAGATGAATGAAATTTGGAAAGAAGAATAAGGTAAAAGTGAAGCAAGGTGGAATTACGGTGATGCCATTTATGATCTGAAAGAGAATTTGAAAATGGTGTGGTGGGACTTGTAGGAGAATCCGTGAGTGGTTGGGGATTAGAGGGGTTTGGTCAACTAATTAAGATTTTTGAAATAAGTGGGGCTTCATCTACTACTCAGCTAACATAGTCAACTTAGGAATGGAGAATTGTTTCATTCCTAGGCAAGCCAACAAACGACAATGGCCCAGTTTATTTAACCATGTTTCGACATACCCAGATCTGGACATTTATGTATCCTATCTTATCCTCTTTATTTTGGAGTATTTAACATTAACATGACACAGGTCTATGTGGTGTCTTTCCTGGTCCAACAACTTCACCCTTCACACAATGTGTTTTTCCAGTTACCTTTAATTAACTCTTCCAGTTACTTATAATTACCTGGAAAAGATATTCTACTATGATAGACATTTGATTTCAACCATTCTCCTCTTAAAAGTTTTTTGAATTTAAATTCTTTGTTGAATTTGTATGTATTGTATCTTCAAATGTAATTATTACTGATTATAAAATTTTAAAATATATTAAAAATATCTCTAAAATATTAAAATAGTGTGTTTTTAGTGTATCATACTAAAAAAAAAAAAACTGGGTTCATGTTTTTTCTAGTCGAATTTAATAAGTTACCCAAATTATAAAATCATATTATTTATATATATATATTTATATATTCTTGCGAAAAAAACGAGTTTGTAAAAAACTTAATGAGTTTCTTTATTGATTTTGATACACAAGATGACGAGTAAGGTAGGAGAGAAAGAAAAATCAAGTTTATAATTTTGAAATTTTTTTAATTTATGAATTTGATTTCATACCATTAATTAAAATCACATAAAATAATTTGTATTTTTTTATTTTAATTTATAAATACTTATGTGTAGTTGTTTATACATGTGCATGCAAAACAATGAACATAAAATTAAATAAAGTGGTTTACCTTGATTATTATTTATTATAATTACAAAATTTTAATATATGGAGAGTCATATTCTTTGAAACTTCATACATAATCCTGAATCAAATCCATTTCTTGCAGACATAATATGTTTTCTTCATATCTTTGTTTCTTTATTAATATAATTAGTTGTTTTTTATAAGCATTATTATTATTATTGGTACATCCATTTTCAATTTAACTCAAATTTTTAATGTCTTTAAAAAAAATCTTAATATCAATTATTCAAAGACCTCGACATCAACAAAATCTTGAGTTTTAGTCTTGATTTAATTGATAATGTGTGTTTCATTTTATTTTTCTTTTGTAGATACTGTTGTAAAATAAATTATTGTTTTGAAATAAAAAAAAACCTCATGAAATATCATGATTATTGTGCAAAAATATCAGTATTAATAACAAGCCCAACTAATGAAAATAAAAATTATTCATTGTTTTGAATCTGTGTCCTTTTTTTTGTATTTAATTAGCCATTAAAAAAAATAGTAACAAATAATAGATTTACTCAAACACAGGATCAAGCAAAACAAGTAAACCCGAATAAACAAAATAAGTTGAGCCTCACGTCTCAACTATCTGATGAAGGAAAAAACTCAACTCAATTTATTTTATTCTTAATTAATTACAAGACAAAATATATATATATATATATATATACTATTTTCTTAATTTGGATATTTTTTTGTTGATATGAACTATTTTTACTCAGCTTAGACAATTTAGAATAATTTATTTTATAACTATCTTTACTTAAAATAGAAAAATACAAAATTTACCATCATAAGTTCAGAAATCTTAGCATATTATATATATATATATATATATATATATATATATATATATATATATATATATATTTCACGTATTCTCAAAACTTTAAAGTCATTTTTTTCCTTACAATTGATAGATATACACTAACATTTAATTAACTTAATCCTTTTAGTATAGCATATTAACATTACTTTGCAGAAATGAATAATTTCACCCTTTATTCACATGTAAACCTTTGTACCAGGTTTTACGTGGATCAAAACCATTCAATCGTTGTCAATAAAGTGATAAAGAATATATTTTGTAAAGTTAAAATATCTAATGGTCCCAACTTTTATCACGTGTCACTTCGTAGTTTTTTAATTTTTTTAAAATGTCTATGTGTTAATCTAGTAACATGTTATGTGTCAAAGTCAATATTTTATATTCAATTTGGTTTCTATATTTGTGATTTTTGTTTAATTTAGTTCAAAATTTTGTTAACATAAACAATTTTGTCCCTCTCCAAATTGAAACCAAATTTAATTTTTATATTAAAATTTATATTTAAAAAAAATATATATATAATATATTATAATTCACACCATTATAATTTTTATATAAAAATTAAATTTGATCTCATATTCGACAGGGACAAAATTGGTCAATTTTAACAAAAAATGAGACTAAATTGAACAAAAATAACAAATATATGGAACAAATTGAATATAAAACATTGACTTTGACATGTGACATGCTGTTGGATTGACACGTTGACATTTAAAAAAAATAAAAAAATAAAAAAAATCACAAAGTGACACATGATAGTCATTGTTCATATCGGTTAATATTTAAACAGTGTTAGCAAAAAATGATCTAATTGAACAAAATTGATGAAAATTATGACATATTTGAGTACAAAAACAAAATTAGGACGGATTTGACAAAATTTGACAAAAATTTGGACAAAAATGTATTTTTACTTTTTTAACTAAAATAAAATAAAAACAATTAATTTCATACTCATAAATAAAATATAAATTTTTATTTTATCTATTTTCTTTAGATTTTTTTTTTGTAATGCATGCTTTAAAATAAAATAAAAAATATTTTTAGATAAGTTAACATGTTAAGTTAACTTGTCAGTGATTAATTGTCTATCTTTTTTTCATTTACTTTGAAGCGAATGGAAGGATGAGTGACAACTTTATTTGTTTCTAGTGATTTGAAGAGATAAGTAAAGTTGGATTTGTGAATGCTAGGATTGAGTTATCTTAGGAGATTTGGGGGTATGTATGTATCTTTTTACAATACTACCCTTCATTCCTCACGACTATGTTCTTTTGTGTGGACGAATAATTGTGAGTGATGATCAATATTGATTGATTGTGTTCCTTTATGCATATTTGGAAGAAAGTGAACGCGCGAAATCGTGGGAGAATGCCATTTTTTCCATCTCGCTTCCATGAAGAGATTTGCAAGTGAATGATGATATTTTACCAAACTATCCTCGTAATAAACCATGAGTTTCGTGTTGCAACCAAGGAGAAAATATGGAAGGTTGGGTGCGTGGTGCAAAGAAAATGGGTGAAAAGAGAGGTTTAGAACGACATTGGTGTATGGACGAAAAAACATCATTAGATATACATATCTTAAAATTGGATATTCTTTTTTCAAAAGATTAATGGAACCGGTTCTATTTAGCTTGGAACGTATTTCACTTTTGAAAGTTGTGTGTTGTAGATCCTATTTAAATTTTTACACTAAATATATTATAATTTTTATTTATTTAAAGTAATAATTATTTTTAATAATTTTATTCATCATAAAAAATATTTTCAAAATTAATTATAACTCCTCTTAAATATCATGTTATATTACTTTTAATATCAAAGACAATTTAGTAATCAACCTATTTCATCAATTAAATTTTATTTTTAATTGTCACATAAATTAAATATCTCACAAACTTTTAAAATTTTATTCTTAATTAGGGTGTGTTTTGGAGTTGTACGTGAGGTGGTTGTTGTTGCGGGTTCTTGGTGGTGTAACACCAAAAAAATGTTTTATTTTTCTAACATATCCTAATATAGTTCTCATACCAAATGTCTCAAATAATCTTAATTTAATTTGGTATTCTTTTGTTTTAAAGAAAAACTTCTAAGTAACTCGAGAAAAGGATTGGAACTAGGAAAAAAATAATGATCTGCACAAAAGAAATAGGAAAGGGCAATCAGTACCGTGAAATATTTGTTATAATCATATATGAGTGTTTAAAATCCAAACGATTATAAATTAGTTAATTTGATAAAAAAAATAAAGAATCAATCAAATCCAGTATTTGATATAAAATTTTAAAAATAAAATTGAAACATTTATTGTATTTAAATATAATTTTACATGTTTAAATTCTTATTGTACACTAGTTATAATATATTTATATTTATTAAATTTTTATAAAAATTTGCATTATAATTCTTAACTTATTTATCAAATGGGGAAAAGTTAACATTAGAAATATACCTATAATCATTAAACATGTTGTTTAATTTGATTAGAATTTTATTACAAACTTTTTGAATAACAAGTGGAAGCATGCTCACAAACACATAATAACAGATGTATCATGAAATATATACATTGGATATGAAATTGAATTAAGAGAAAACAAGCAAAATCAATTTATTTAGGGAGAAAGGGTGATGTCACATCATGATAATTGGGGTTAATAAAATGAAATGCAAGTGATTGGATAGTGTAGTGACAGTGAGAAAAGAGAAGAGAAGGGTTAAGCTTGGAAGAGGAGGGCATGGCGGAGATTCTAAACCTAGGAGCCCCCGCAAGCTTAGGTACGAGGAAACACTCGTGCCGTTCGCATTCCCACTTCATTAAGCATGATTCCATCAGCCAAAGCTGGTCTTCTTTGCAGCACAGCCTCAAATGCAGAGGCAGATTCCTGTGCCTTTTCTCCGACAACAGAAAAGAGGTTTTTCTCTCAATTTCTGTTTCTCGCCGATTTCTTATTCCTTTTCTGCATCTCTGCATTTCAATTTCAACCCTTTTACTCTTTGCTTTGCCTTATCCATGTGTTTGGGAATGGGTTTCGACAACACTTGCTGAATTCTCTTTCTGATAATGTATCATATGCTGGGCAGTGCACAATTCAAAGTATTTATTTTCTGTCACGGTTTTCTTAATAGGTCTTTTTCCGTTCAGTCATTTCATTTTCTGTCCTTTTTTGAATGTTCATTTGGCTATCGTAATATACTTATTTCTACTGTCACACTTTTCTGTCCCGTTATTTCTTTAACGTCCTACGTTCACAACTATAGAGTATAGTTGATTGTATAGTAATATGTTAAAACTTCCTTTTGAACTTGTTAGATACTTTCCAGTCACAAGTGATGGTTACTACCTTTGTCCATTTTAACTACCTAGCTTGTATCCTATGTATGACATCATATTCATCCTCCTTACTTAGATATAGAAACCTTTGACATAACATCTTCTCCAGTTTTACCTCTTAGTCATTTTCTTTTTGTTTCTTACTAAAATTGCGATGTATATATATTATGTTTGCAAAAGAACCTTTGAGTTCTATGTTTGTCTCCAAGGCTCGGATTTAGAGTTAATCTTTATCATTAATATCTCTATATCATCCACACAAAATATACATTTGGGGATAATCCTCGACTTGCACTCCTTTTCTCAATTCACGAAATTTGTTGCCTATTTTTTTTTTTCCATGAATTTGATGCCCCCTCTATTTTAATTGTTCAATTTTGGTTTATTCGATAACTTGATCTAATATTTAACAATAATGTTGGCATGACACTCTAATACACTGCCTCATCAACACATCCACGAGTGACACTCTACTGCAATGCTAAGCTAGCATTTATGCTAAATATGGATACAATTTACAGAATATGATAGAGGGGGATCAAATTTGCCAAAATTAAACATGAAGTGATGAAATTCACAAAATTGAAAAAGTAGGAGAACTAAAAGTGCAATTGAGTGAATAGTCTTTTGTATGTCCCTGGTAAGTACATTCCATACTCTATTAAACATGTAAGAACTTAAGAGTGAACTCCGAAGTAAACCCATCCCTGTAGGAAAATTCATCTATTATGTTTTTATGGGAGGAAATAAAGCAAGGATAGCGATACATTTCTTCTGTTTTTGTTGAAAAGAAAATGAGAGAAAAACTGACTTCTTCAAACAAAAGTTAAAAAAAAATATTCCTTCCATATTTCCTTCAATTTAATTTTCAGTTTTTCTTTCCTTCATCATTTTTCCTCCACCATGCCAAATATAGTTTAGTCTTAGTTCCAATAATTCTCACTCTAATTGTTACCCTATTATTTTATCTTGTATGACTTAGATACAAGTCACTTGAATTCTTTTCTTCTCCGAAGCCACTTCTGTGTTTTTATTTGCAATTCTCAGTAACCCACGATAAAAGGCCACCATGTAAGTCATTACTTCTACCGGTCTAATGTGAAACCAGAGAAGTGATCTCCAACCATCTAAACCCAGTCTTTGTTCTCTTATCTTTATCTGTAAACAAGCTACAGATAAGAAACAGGATGTAATGGTGCCCAACATCCACTCGCCAGCACAAGCAACTTTAATACTGATTGGCAATCCAGGTAACACAAGAGTCAGTCTCAGCTGGCCTTGTTGATGTCTCGGAATACAACATCATCTTTTCAAACAATGACACTGTTTTTGTGCGACCACTTTCAGTGATTGCAAAGCATTGAAAATTAGCATTCGACAAAACCAATTCTCTTCTATTGCTCATCTCCCATTTGTAGAGCCTATTACTATTATCCAATCCCAACAAAATTGATTTTGAAGAATCGAACTATGATCTCTTTTGTGTCGTTGGTGCTATTCCTTATTCTATTCAGCAAGCTCCATCTGTTCTGTAATTTGGTAAAGCTTCAAAATGTGGTGTCTCTCGTTTTCTATGGGTGGTCTGCTGAACATACCCATTATTAGTAAATTGCTGAACTCAGGTGTTGGTCAAAGTTGTATGTGAGTAGTTGACACAAGGCATGATATAACAACCAAAGAGTCATCCCTTTCTTTTTCCTAGATAAGCCTTTCAACATCTTGTCTTTCCTATTTTGTCTTATATCCCTCCACATACCTTCTAAAGTGCAGAATAAAATCTTGGTGCGTTGGAAAGAAATTTAATTTTCCAAATAATTAAAGAAAGAAATTCAAGAGATACAGTCCAGGAGGTGGTGCATGTATCTTGACTTTTGGATAAACCTGCTGGGGGTATCTCCATTGCATGGATCATACTCAAGAGTTGTAAGTTTAAAACCTGGGTCTTATAAGGCCCTCCAACTGGAGTGCACTAACCTGGAATTAACTTAAATAAGACCTTAGGCCATAAGAATAAAAAAATATTTTCTGTCTTAAAAGCAACTCCTTTCCCAAGAAGTTAAGAGAAAGATATTATTAAACTGAGGTCTTATAAGAGTATTGAATTGGAGCAAAAGTTAGGATGAGATCTTAAAATTAATGTGGCACAGTAGACCCATAAAAGGTAAATTAAGACCTCATATGTCGTGACCCTTGCAATGGAGATGACCTAATATAATGAAAGGTATGTTGAAATGTGGGATATTTAGTAAGGACCACCAAGTAGTATTCACGAATGGAACCTTGGATCTTTTCGTATATAAAAGGGTCTTGTGAAGAAGATGAATCATCTTTACTAAAGCAAGAGGAGAGCAACAGTGTATGAGATTCTCTGGTAGTGAGAGTGTGCGATCATTTTCTTTTAACTTTTATTAGGGGTACTCGAGTTAGTAGAGTGATACACAATTCAGGGTGAATTACAAATTTTGTGATTATATTTAATAGAAAAATAGTTTTAAGATGGTTTCATGGATATAGATAGACAGAGGTGTCAAACCACGTCAATTATTCTGGGTGATTTCATTGGTGTATGTTATATTTCCCAGCATCAATTTGAGTATTGAATAATAATTGAGCATTGAACCCAACCACGATGTGTTTTTGTGGTCTGAGTGTGCCAAGGTTTTGAAAGCTTAAATCCATCTTCAGGTCCTTTCCTTCAAGCATTTTGATATCTGCATTGTGAAGCCAAAGATTTGATAATTATCAGAGTTTGGCTGGGGTTGCAAATGATCATCAGATGTTGGGGTCAAAGATCATAAATCTCAGAACAAGAGAGGACTTCCTTAGAAGTAACTCGGAGAATTGAAAGAATAAAAGATGCTGATATAAGAATGATTTGCATGTAAGAATGCTTATAAAATACAATGGAAGCTAAACTATAACAGAATGATGCATGCAGTCACAACTAATTGACTTGATCTTATGCGAGTTAGTTTCTATTACTTGTCATATCACTATTAGATGTCAAGCTGGTCCCATAATTTTGGACAACATTTGGAAGATGCATCAGTTAACAAAAATCGGTTTGTTTGTTATTTAGTGTAATTATCCTGCTGGCCTCGTCATGTTGTGCGGGTACAATTTTCATGAAAAGTATAAAAATTGAATCATACTCTTGTTTATGGAAGAAAATTAGATTCTCACTATCAGTTTATATTGATATAATAATAAAATTTTGACCTAATGATGATTGACTATCCATGGAAATAGTTTATCACTAAAATGAGTAAAATCGATTTTGAATCTTGTGATGATGAACTATGTTTAGTCCTTTATGCCTCACAAAACTGGTATGAGGGGAAATACAAAACTGAAAGGGAATTTGGATTGCAGGAACAGGCTAGAAAAGCATTAGAAGGTGCATTAAGTGGTAAGAAAAATGAATTTGACAAGTGGGATAAGGAAATTAAAAGAAGAGAAGAGCTGGGAGGTGGGGGTAGTTCCGGTGGAGGTGGTTGGTTTGGGTGGGGTGGACGGTTTGGCTGGTCTAATGATGATAATTTTTGGCAAGAAGCGAAACAAGCTGGTCTTACTATACTTGCTCTCGTTTTAGTGGTAAGAGGTTTCCTCATTCCTGTCTAAACTCACTTTCTGATATCCAGAATTCATAATTTATAGTAAGTACCAACGTAGCCTACAATAAAAGTTCTATTTTTCCTTTCTCTGCTTTTCAGTATCTCCTAGTTGCAAAAGGCGATTTGTTCCTTGCTATCATTCTCAATCCATTGCTATATACACTTCGGGGAGTGAGAAATGGATTTAGTTTTGTAACATCTAAAGTCTTGAAAAATACTTCTACCAGCAATCAGGCTGATTTTGATGGACTTTCAAAGAAGAAATCTTATCAGCAAACTTCTGCCAAGGAGAATGTTGTAAGAAAATGGGGCAGTGACTAATGAGTCATTCATGCCTTAAAGGTTTGGCATTACCCCCTTGATGCATTATGTTATTTATCACCCTCTTAATACGTTCAGCATCACGTTTGCTCCATGCAAATATTAGTGCAGCGATTTTTGTTGTAACTCAGTTTGTTTATTTCCTTCGCACCTAAACAGCGGTTAAATTTTGTTTAACTCTTTCATTATCCTGAGAAGTTAGTTAGAATTGAAAGTGTGGTTACTTTTAAATTTTATTAGCAGCTGCTGATTGATTACTTTCGTATTGTATCAAATTTTATAAAAGAATGTCATGAAAGTTTAAGATCAAATAAGAAAACAGATTTTCCGTTGGCTCCAATACTAGTTTACTGTACAAACACCTGAAAAATGGTCCCCAAAAGATGCCTGGTGAATCTTCAGTTTTCTGTAAACCTGTGTTTTTCTGATTTGTAATGTTTTTCTTGATTATTTGGAATACAGTCCTTACATTGTATGACCTGTCATTGAATCATTTGCTGATTTCATTTTCATATGAGCTGTATCTCATAATACAAGCATTTAAGTCCACCTTCTTTCTGTGGTTAATTTCTGTCCCTGTCACCCACTAGGGGCTTCATGAGAACAGGGATATACTAAATTAGGCATGGAGGACAGGTCCAGGATGACCTGTCACCCTGGACATCCCAGATCTTGATAACCGGACTGTAGGTAATGCATTAATTTTTCCGAAATTAAGGTTAATAGAAGGTAAAATCACATGAATAGTTTTATACTTTTGTATTATCTTTTAAGACTACTGATGCAAGATTTGGTTGTCTGCATCAAAGTATCTATGCTTTCTTTGATAATTTTATCTCGTGTATAATACTCTTTATATAAGCAAATAAACTAATTTAATACTTGTTAAAAATGGCTATTAGGTCCATGTGATATTCTTGATCATGTGTTAAATATCATTCCTATATTAAATAGACAGTTATTTTGAAATAACAATATTGAATAAAGCTTTGTGAACTGAATTGAATCCAGAGGGAGAACTGCATACGTATATAATGTATTTAGGCATGGAAATAAATGTACGGGCTGATAATGAAGTTTCGAAACCATCTCTGAATATTAAATCAACCGATGAAATTGCAGTTGATTTTATGACAGTTTTCAAGTGATGAATTTTTAGTCAACAATTTTTGTGGAGCCAAATGTAGCTAACTTGAACCTGATTTTTTAGCTCAACTACAGAAAGAAAATTTCAGAACCAGATTGTAGCCACCTAACTCTAATCATCAGCACGATATAATACCCATTCTGGTGAGATCGTGTGCTTTCTAAGAAATCAGAATAATTGTGTAAGTTACAGTGTATTTCAATAAGCGTCCCAAAAGTAATACATGCAAACAAGACTATGTTATTTCTGTGTTTAATGTTTTTGGTGAAAAAGTGACCACGACCACGCAAGATTGTGAAATGAACGTGTTTTTCACAATCATTTTTTGGATCAACGTGATGAGCTTGAATACTTGATGTTTCCAAACTTCAATAAATAAAAATATTTTAAAAAGTAATTATGGAAAATTTTTATTCTTGGAATAGTTGTCATACATTGTTTAATCCATGTTTTCAGCGAAATGCAATACTGCACGCAATCATCTGCAATAATGGGAATATCTTGCCCATATACTTTATCTGCAATAATGTCATGTTTTAATTTGTTTTTTTTTTAATTAAATGGATTGTATAAGAAAATTTATTACATGAAAATATGACCTGTAAAAATCTTCCAAAAATGTTACTTCAAATATGTGTAATAAGATTTCTCTCAGCGATCACTTTTGTTAACGAAAGCAAACGATTCAATTTTTCAAAGCATATATATGCAACTTTTTTTCTACCATTAATAAACAAATACACGTTAAAAGAACAATCATCCCCTGTAAAGTGTTGACTTTAAATTTTAACAGTGGCGATAAAAGCATTTTGAGATATTGGACTATCAAACAAGCTTGCCTTGACAAACTTACATGTTAATTGTATAAATTTAAACTTCAAAGGAATTTATTCGAAATTGTTAACATCGAATATTTAAATACTGGAGTTAAGAAAGAAATCCAAGTTATTTCTAAATATATGCACATAAAGCTAATGAAAAAAAACTATAATATATACTTTTTTCATCCGACATTTTAATCAGCAACGAGATACGGTAGAGCGAATGCATTTTTTTAATTATCTTTTTAGTTCAGCGAAATATATAATTTTGTGGGCAAAATACAAAGACTTTATTTTTCTTAAGTTCCAAAAGCCAACCATATTTAAGCACGAGACAAGGATTATTTGGTTCTTTTCTCTGAACTTGTTTTTTCTTCTTCAACATATAACAACATTGCGTATTAAAAGTGAGAGTTTACAAACTTGAGGCACAACACAGTTTTGATGTATTTATTTTGCAAGAAATCAGTTATTTAATTCTCATTATTTTTCATAGTCGTTAATCATTCTTTTAATTTTGAATCACCAATTTTATTTTTCTTATACGATACGAGATAAAAATATGGCAATGAGTGTAATGATGACCAAGGAAGGAAAATATATGGAAAAAGAAAGCCAATAATTTAGTTTTAATTAAGGATTTTTTTTTATTAAAAGCTTTTATTATTAATCTAACTATTGTAATTAGGGATGGCAACGGGGCGGGTACGGGTATCATGATCCCATCCCCATAATAAAAATTCATCCCCAAACCCAACGGGTATACAACTTTTGACCCATCCTCATCCCCACCGGGTAACGGGTATTTTCTTATACCCATACCCATACCCATTTTTTTATTGTTCCATATATCAATTAAATATTTTTTATAAAAAAAATTTAAAAATCACACCAACGGAATCATGATAC
>Ga0209589_1001266_pt1 | contig 41075 bp, 12 predicted proteins | sample CowpeawhiteBW_FD_187525 | JGI IMG/M metagenome (GOLD analysis project Ga0209589, IMG submission 187525) | Root nodule microbial communities of legume samples collected from California USA - Cow pea white BW (SPAdes) (version 2) | ecosystem: Host-associated > Plants > Roots > Nodule | place: USA...
GTTTTTTTTTTTTTTTTTTTTCTGAGGCTATTATAGCTACTTTTCTACATTCACAGCAACAACACACTCCTCAGATTCCTCAACACTTCACATCGCCCCTAACAGAAAAACATCATTGCTGTCGAAGGAGTGAAAAGAAAAAGAAACTTTCTTACAAGAAAACATTTACATGCCAAAGAAACTTAGTTGCTTGCTTGTTGGGCATGGAGAAGAAGAGAGAGTAATAATAATGATAAAAATAAGGAGACAAAAAAGCTGCTAGTGGGTGCCCACAACAGTAGTAGGGCACATAGGCTGTCTCCAATGAAATGTCAAAGACCAAAAGACCAATCTTTCTCGTTGTAACCCACTTTCTCTCTTCTTCTATATCCACACCAAACACAAAAAATAATAATAATAATGAATCTTATTATATAATATGTTTGTGGTAATGTTGATTTTAGTCAAGCCATTTTGCTGTCTCTTCAACCTCATCTTCCTCACAAATTGATTGGCTCCAACCTGTCCTCCAAATCCATGACATTGTGGAGCACCATTCAAATTAACCTTGGAATCTCAGAAATTAAATTGATGGATGCTTAATTATTTTGTTGGTAGCAATTCCTCTGGCGCAAATGCTGTTATCAGTGCTCTTTATCCAAATGATTTCTCTGCTATAGTAGACAAAAAAGAACATCAATTGTGTTCCTTAATAACCTGGTCATGGTCCTCCCTTCTGAAATGCAAGGGAAAAGTAGAACAATGAGTCTGTATTTACCGCTATGTTGATACAATGTAAAGTATAACATAGTGTCCATAAAGGGATACACAACATAACTCCACTATTTGCAGTTTTTGATGGAAAAGAAAAAGAAGGGGCATCTAATGGTGTGTGTTTTGATTCTGAAGTTCTTATCTTTGTCCTAAATTTTACCGGCTTTCTGTTTTGACAGTTATAATGAATGATGGTATCTAGCAGAGATTCTTGTAAACGGTGTTCTGATAGAGAAATGTGTTGCTACTGTTCTTTCAAACCTCAAAGGAATGTGAGTGTTACTGAATTGTGTACGTACTTTGTTGGGTGCACTCAGAAAACGAGGAATAACATAGAGTCGGATATTTATTTTGATAATGATATTTTTAACTTACAAGTTTAGTCACTCTTCTTCGGTTTTTTTCGGTATTTTGACGTGATAATATAAATATTATTTTTTTTTTCTTTTTAACTTATGTTAAGAACAATTGATCATGTCTTTTTATATAGATTCACTTAGGTTTTTAAAATTTATATTATGATTTTTTTAGTCGGTAACATAGCATTAAATTTTCATTTTTGTGTATGATATAAATTTCTTTCATTTATTCTTGTATGAGTATAACTCTCTTATTATAAGTATATCCATTTGGGCTAACTACCATTGACAATATTTTTCAAAATGAAATTTCTGGGCTGGACCCAATTTTTATCAGGCCGAAAGACAAGCAGGTTGGTCCATGGAATACGCGCATATTCACTATTTTTTTATCATAGTAAAATATAATAAAAATAAATAATTTTTTTTATAATTTAATTATAAAGAATTTTTATTTGTTTTGTAAATAAATTTTTAATTAAAAAAATATTAAATTTATCAAAAATGGTCAAATTCAGCTAAATATAAAATAATTATTCATAATTTAAAAATATAATAAGTAATATTGTGTAAATAAGATTATGAATAATTATTTAAAAATCTTTAAGTTTCTTTGTTGTGATTATTTGAAAATCTTATTTTTTATTGAGGATATTCTAGATTTTATTCATTTTTATTAATTTGTAAAAGTTAATTCGCAAGTCCTCAAACCTAAAGTGATGTAGGGTGAGTCAAACCTATTAATTCACACGTGTTAAACAAGTTATAACATGTCCAAAATCATTTTGGCGAGTCAAGATAAGGTGAGTTGACACACACGGTCACCATTAATCTTATAAGTGTTAGTATTTTATAGGGATGATGAGGTAGGACAAATACGAGTTCAACTATCTTATTCTCATCTTTGAAGTAAAATTTTATCTCATTCCTTATCCTATTACTTAATGAGTATGTGAACTATGATAGAACAATAATGATTTTGTTTTACACTATATTTTGATTTTCCTTTTTACGTGGCTCTCTTTGCATCGTAAAATACAGATGAAGCAATGGAGTAGAGAAATAGAACAAGAAAAATCATTATAAAATTTTAGTGCATAGAATTTTTATTATAATATTTTTTATTAATTGTTGAATTTTAAAATTTATATTTTATTATAATATATCAGATCTTACAATATAAAACATTTATATTTTAATCATTTTTATATGAAGTATATTTTATTAAGTTAATATATTTAATTATGTACAAAGTAAATCGCATTTGGAAATCTTTACTTAACTTAATGATTAATTAATATCACTATCAGAAAATGTGTCAATAATAATTAATTTTAGTTGTTAGGCACTATGGTGACCAATTTAAATATAAATCTATAAAATAAAAAATTATTGATCACTAAAATAATCATTATTATGAATAAAAAAATATAATTGGTCTCTAAATTGGTTTCTAAAGTTTAGCTATCAAAGTTTTAGCTACTAAAAATGATTAGTTGCTAAACATCAACTATCAAGATACTTTCTACTAGAGAGATTGGTTTCTAAGTTAGTTTCTGATTATTAATAATCAATTATAATTTTTTACTCACAATAATTTTGTATTTTTTTTTTTTTGTAAATTAATATCTAAGTTGGTATCTATAGTCAATAGCAACTTTTAGCTACTAAAATTAATTGTTAATAAAATATTTTATTGTTGTACATTTTATAATAATAGTTATTTAAGTACATTTTTTTTGTTTAAAGTATATATAGACTCCAATTATTAGGTGATGCATTTATGAATCTTAATAGCATGTTCATTTGATGTTAATGCAACCTAAAAAATAAATGTATGTTTGCCCAAAAATAGCAAAAATAAAGCTTGTCTAATGAATTCACGTAAATGGAAACCAAACCTTATAAAAAAATTTGTAAAGGAAACAATTTATTTTAGGAAATGAATTTATGTGTTTATACTCGGTGATTAAAAACAAATTGGTTTATATTTAAATAAGTATAATATAATTAATTATCTATGTGTATGTATTTAAGAATTTAATTTTTCGTTCGATTAGTATAAAAACTTTTGTAAATATCGACAAACTTTACTGATAGAAATAAATTTGTTGGTAAATTTAAATTTATTGACGGATTTCGAAATTTAAATTATTGATAAATATTTTTGTTGGTAATGAATTCATTAGTAAAATTGGCTAATAAAATTTGTCAGTAAATAAAAATCTGTATTACTGATGGATATTTCAATCGGTAATGTATTCAACGGTTAATTCTGTTGGTAATTTTTAATTTTTATTACTAATGAATTGTTTTGTAAGTAAATATATCAGTAAAATGAGCAACAAATCTCTTGTTAAGTTGGGTTGGACTAGTCGGGTTGATATTCGACCTGGACTAGTTGGGTTGACATTCATCTTGAACCACTTGATTAAACCTTTGACTCAACTTGACTTAACTCGACTTTCATCTCGAACGATTAAGCTTGACCTTCATCATGAGTCGACGAGGCTTAACCTTCGTGAGTGGAGCAAAAAGAAATGGAATTTCAATTTTTTTTCAAATGAATTTTAAATTTTACTATTTTAATTATTTGAAATACTTTCTTGAAATTCCTCAATTTCAATTTTTTTTTATTTTTTTAACCAAACAAGTCATTCTACTTCAAAAAATTTCAAATGCTCAAAATAAATAAAATACTCAATTAAACTCCTTCATCCAAACACAACAAAAGGGTAATGTGGAGTTATGATTTCATGTTTTACATAAAACATTAGAGGATCACTTTGTTTTGGTCCAAAATGATTTTCTTTTTCTTTTATCTTGAAAGACCTTATGTAGTATGGGTTTCTCGATAGTTGCAGCACGCACTGGATAGTTGATTTTTGAACCCCTAATAATTACTTTCTACACTACCTCGTACATTGAAATGTTAAGATGAATCTTTCAAAATCCTTATCCTTTCTCCAAAATGTTATCTTGGATGAAATAAAATGTTTATGGATTGCTTGCTTGAACAAATTTCATTATATATATATATATATATATATATATATATTTTAACTTTTATTGGAATTTAGATTACAACTATTAAATTGTTATATTATGGGACCAAAATGTTTTGAATTAGTTTGTAGCCCAATTCCGAAATCTGCCCTGAATAAGGTCGGGTATATATCTTTAACTGTCATGAGTTATGCTATTTGTACTCTCCTTTTTCTTCTAAATGCTTTCAATTTGTTGATTCAAAATAAACTTAAATATTATAAAATATTTTTTAGAATTTTTTTATACTATTAATAAAATAAATATGTTTTGAAAGTTACTTTAAACAATTTTGACAAAATTAAATATGTTCAGAAAAATATATTCTGTGAAAAAAAAGTATTTAATGGAATATTTTTAAATTTTTTTACACTTTAAAATGTATATTTAGAATATTTTTTCATTTTCATGTTTTGCAACATAATTTTTAAAATGTTAAAGAAAATAACTGTGTTTAGAAAATACATTTCAAAAGGTAAAGAGATTTCTATTTAGAAAATGAGTTTGTGGAACACTCTTTTTCCTTTGATCAGTTGGGCCTCTTCCGCTTGCTCAACGGAGGATATTAGTGCAAGCCCAAATCGTTTAGTTCTAACAGTTTGATAAAATAAATTATAATTAAGTTTATTTTCTATTAAAAAATAAAAATAAATTGTAAATTATAAGCTTAACCCTGTTCAATATAAAATCCAATAGAATTACCTTTTTAGTATTATTTTTATTAGTTGACAACATTGAACTTTCAAAAACCAATTTATGTAAAAAATTATGTTAACATTTTATATTTTGTTTATTTTTTGTATTAAAATTAGTATGAAATTATTTCTCAGTGTTATAATAAACTGTTCAATGTTAATTTGTCAAGGTGAATCAATTTGAAATAAATCTAAGTGCTCTACACCTTTGTTGAAAAAAAAAACACATTTTTGAAATTATATTTTCTTTGTTGTTTAAAAAGCATGTAATTTATTAAAATAAAAAATGTCGCAATGAGACATAATTCCGAATATTCTTAACTAAAATTTTATAAAAAAGTATGCGAAAACATTTATTCATTATTTTTTCCTCTATACTGTGCATCTAACACCTTTGTGGCCTAATTACATTTCTATTAATTGATGTTCAGTATTAAACAACAATTTCTTCTATCCTATAACTCTAAAAAAATTAACTTGGATGAAAAGTGAATATTCTATTTTTTTTAAATTATAATTTATATATAACTTAAAATACTTTGTTCTGATTTTTTTAAATTATTATTTTATTTTTGTAAGCTCTATAAAATATTAGTTCCCTATAAAATTATGAGGTTATTTTCTTTTCTTTTTATTATCATAACACACAAAGAAGTCCGCGATTAGGATAATATGAACTAATTGAATTTTAACCTCTTAAGAATAGGTTTGGATTTCTCTAGCTTTCTTTTATAAAAAATAAGGTCAAAGAAACTAATTTGATATAAACAATTTAAAAATAATTAGTAATTTTAAATATATATATATATATTAATGAACCATTTGCTATACAAATTTGAAATTGATTTGGAAATGAGATAAGAAAATCAGAATAATTTTGATAGAAATTATTGTTGATGCGAATAATATTATAAATGAGTAAACTAATGAAAATATTAGGTTTACGGAAATCTTTATGCTTTGTGAGATGTATTGGTTTGAGTTAAATTATTTTAGTTCTATTTTGGTTTAGTTTTAATTTTTAGAATATTTGTAGCTCTTATTTAAATATTATGTTAATTAGTAGGTTAAGTGATTTGAATCTACGAGTTAAAAAAGTATAATTTGATTAATATGTGGAGGAAAAATTGTTTTGCAGTGAAAATTTACTTGTTTTAGTTTAGTTACAATAAAAAAAATTAGAATTTTATATTTTTTCACACCATTCAAGCAATTATATACTGAAGTGATGAATTTAAAGCTCAAGGTGTGATGGTAGCTACAAAACCGATAAAGCGAATAAGAATGAATGATTTGTAGGTGATTTGGTGTTCAAATTCACAAATTTGAGAGCGAGAGAAGGAGAAGATTAGCGGAATTGAAAGATTTTCAAATCTCGCTTCAAACTGAAATTATTTGAGGTATACATATGCAAATATAGTTTTACTATCAAATTAAAAAACACTTTCTTTATGCCTTTGAGGTGAGTTATTGGCCTATGGTGAATTTTGTGTGTGTGCGAGATTGATAGAGTAACCAAACGCAATAGTGCTACGAGTGTGGTGAGGTTCCAAGATGGAGGCTACAATTGTGGTGAGGGGATGGATGTTGTGGTTGAAGATGAAGCAGTTACCAGAAGGGAACCAATTCCTTGAAGTGCAAAAGGTGAAGGAAATTGATTTCTATGATGCTGGAACTGATTGCATGACATTGCAAAAGAAAAGGTAATGGGTTCCTATGACCTTGTGAATCACTCCAAATGAACACACCACTAGAGTTTTTGTTACTTAGGAAATTAATAATGGATCAAATGAGAGAAAATTTTTAATAATTGTGTTTCCTTGAAAAGTTTGGTCACTCAAGTGTTTAACATCATGTTCAAATGCTAAGGAAGAGATTGCATAATTAACTTTTCTTTAAAGGGATGAAATTCAAGTAAGAAACATCTCACTCAAGTAATTATCCATGTGGATGAAACTTTCATTTCTTTTTGTTTAATTTAGATTTAGATAACCATATATTGTTATTAATTGTAATTGATATTGTGGTTGTTGCACTATATGAAAAATATGAATGAAATATTTTTATAATGAAGTGTGAATATTTAAGATATTGAGAATGAGATATGTCAAAATGTGTTGAGATGATGTCATACATATATCATTAAAATGTGTTAATGATTAAGTGTATGTGTGATTAACATGTGTCACAATGTTACGCACAAACATGTATCATATGGAAATAATCATATCTCAATGATTGATGGGAAATGACTATTACCGAAATTTTAAACTTTGTTTGCTGATATAATAGAAGTTATGGGTGCATTTAGAATCTTTTACCAAAAAATTTAGTTAGGTCTTATATAAGGAGCACAATATAGGGTGAGTCATGTGGGCTAGCTCATAGTCGTCCATTATAAGAAAGTGTGGAATGGAATGAACATTTAAGTTTATTGGTCCATATCGACATGTCTCGCATAACCCATAGCTAGCATAAGCTAAAGTGTGGGATAATTCGTTCTATCTTGCAACTTGCGTTAAATTTATTTGTAATTATATGATATGGTTTGTAGGTTGAACATGATTACATATTTTTAATCATTATGTCATCAATGTCATATATTTACAAGGATGAATCTAGATTTTCTTTCACAGTCCATTTTAACATAGTTTTTTCATGGTATGCTTCCTTATTTACTTGTAATAAATAATAAATCATTCATCTTTAATTTTCTTTGTTGTAATTTGTTTGAAAACCTTATTTTTTTATAGAGGGCATTTTAGATTTTATTCATTCTTTTAATTTATCCAAGTGACTCGCAAGCTCTCAAACCTAAAGCGATGTAGGGTGAGTCAAACCTATTAACTCATATGTGTTAAGATACAAAATGAGATATTGAGAAATAGAGTTTTATGAATTATAATGATATTTTACTGGTTTGCAGTAAAAATAAAAGAAAATATCAAGTATGCAACTAAGTCACATTACTGGAGCTGAGTCATGGAAGTAGAAAAGAAAAGACAACCTATTTGAACTTTCTAGTTGAGCACAAGAGATGGAGCTGAGTCTGGTGAGAAAACCCTCTTTGCAAAAAAATTTAGAACCCAAATCCATGAGGCTGAGCAGCCAAGAAAACCTTTCGAAGAAAGAAAGGTCATGTGCTAAGCACTAAGACAAGGGGCTAAGCTGATAAGGAAACCCACTTGTGAAGTAACCCCTTGGCTGAGTACCAAAAGTTGGGCTGAGCACCGTCCAAACATTTTTATAAATAAAGACCTTGGGTCTACATTTCAGACATTGAGTGGAGGTCCAAAAATGTACCAGTAAGATAGAATAGGGTCTGTGAGGTACGATGGAGATGCTCTTAGTGTAGATCTTATATGTAGATGCTGTTGAAATTGCATTGTAATATTCTATGAGTAGCTGAACTCCCTCATGTCCATGTTTGATATAATCAATCTTGATTTTAGACACTTCTACTTCTTGAGTATTTTTCTTTGCTTTTATTCAATTGTTTGTGATTTGATTTATGCTTAATGATGACTTGATCACTCATCTTATTTAACGGGTTTGATTTGAGTTGGAAGACCGGTCTCAACTTGTGTGGATGATTTGACGACTCATCCTATTTCATTGGTTTGGATTGATTTGAAAGACTGATCTCAAACTAAGGTCCAATCAATCATCATACCTGTACTGGTGCTTATTTAGTAGCTAGAGGGGATGCTGGGGAAGAGAGTCTTGCACATTAAAGCAAGGATTCATTCTACCATGAGTTAAGGAATACATTGGGTTTGAAGCCCTTAGGTTCTGGTGTATCAAGGACGAACCTAAATCTACATAGAAAGAGAGTACTCCCAGGACATTGAATGATTTGCATAACAAGTTAACATGATGATAATGGTATAGTAGAAGAAGATGAGATGAAATCAATTCATAGCTCATACTCCGCTCAGTCTAATTATTATTATCTATTTTTACATGCACTCTTTATCACAAACCAAAAAGCCAAAAATCAAACTACCAATATACTTACTAAATCTATGTGAATATGACACTTGTTGATACTACTACGTATTAGTGTCCTAATTCTTTATTACTTTTCCTAACTCTTTATTACTTTTCCTTCCACAAAGTCACATATGGCTAATAAAACCAGTTATCAGTGTCCTAACTCTTTATCACTTCTCCTTCTACAAAGTCCAAATTGGTGTAAGATATCAGGAATCTACAAATAAATTTTCTTTAAGGATAGGGACATGAAGGTAGAAAGGTAGCTTGATAAACCTAAATAGAATTGGGGGATTAGAATAAAAGACATTGAAATGTTTAACAAAGCCTTATTAGCTAATTGGAAGTGGATACTAGGTGTAAGAGACTAGGGATTATGAAAGGATATCCTATTGTAGAAAATATGAATCTTGGGAAGGCTTAAATATGAATACAAGACGATGGTTTGACCATAATATTGAATAAAAAGTTTGTTCAGAGTCTAGGATCAAATTTTGGAAAGATACATAAGTGAGAAATGTTCTCTTTAAATTCCTTAGGTTGAATGAAAATTCAATTATTGTGGATGAAATAACAAAGGAGTTTGGGAGATGAACTAATAAGGGTGAGAATGGACAATAAAATGGAGAAGAGAATGATTTGAGTGGAAAAATAAGTCTAATTTATGTGTGTAATAAATCAAAATCTAGTGAAGGTGAAAATTTATCGATTTGGAAAGATGAGGAGAAAACATATTGTAAAATTTGCATACACAAAATTGAAAGGTTCATAAACAACAACATTATTAGATATATAACATATTTTTGTGCAAATATACGGTCACAATATTTTAGATCGAATTTGACTGATTTTTAAATTTGAACATTTTTTTTAAAACTAAGATAAATAACTATTTCTACCGAAAAATATACTTATAAAATAAATAAAAATTATTTAGAATAAAATTATCTATACCTATATATATATATATATATATATATATATATATATATATATATATATATATATATATATATAATGAAGATGTTTATTTTGGTAATTGTTCCGTAATATTTTTATGTCCACATTTTAATACCACTTCTACCCAATTTTATCTTTTAATTTTGTATCTATTTTTATATAATTAATTTTTAAGAATATACTTTTTTTTTAAAATTTAATAATAATTAGAATAATTAATTTTACTTTATTTTATAATCATAAGTGGATGCAGAAGCACATGTGTTTGCACTAATTCAAATAAATTTTTTTATAACAATAATAATAATAGTTATTTCATTATTTTTTATTATGATAAAAAATGAATAAATAGCTCAGTGTATTTTCACTGATATATACACGCATGTGTTTAAAGAAGTAGGTAAAAAGTAAGGTAGATTTTAGGCACGTGAAATTATTTGTTACATTTCTTCTCCAAAACACTCATTTACTCAGTCCCATCTTTTTGTCTTACCATGACTTCTTAAATCTTGAGAGCTTGCTAGTTTTCGATATTAATAATTTCAGGAGTGAAAAAAAAAATTTAATTATTCAGAGTGGTAAGTAAACACGTATACGACAAAACATAAGACGCTGTCGCCATTGTTTTTCTATAAAAAACTAAATACTAAGAACCCTAAAGTCGACATGTATACGATAGAAGACATACACAGAGATAAATTATATAGAATTTCCATTGGCGAATGGTGTGAGATATTTGTCGATGGAAAAAGGACCCACAAAGGAGAGAAAAAGACAGCACGGTGGTGAAGGCAATTGCCAATTAATAACAAACAATCCTGTCGTTAAACTGTTTGATTCTTTGATTCATCCACTTCGCCACTTCGCAAATGCATGGCTAATATTTATATAAAATATCAAACATTTCCGTCTACATGTATTAATATTTTCTTGTCTCATTCTTTTTGTTTCTTTCTTTCTTCGGAGTACGTACGTACGTTGTCGTTCCTTTCATCATCGCAACTCGACATACACAAATATCCTTTTCACAAAACTACAAAATATCGATTGTGAAATCCTCTAATCAATCCTTCTTTTCTCGAAACCTCACTTTCGTTTCAACCTAGCTAAGCTACCTCAATGTGTTAAATTAGGTTTAAGTTTTTAATTATTTTTGAGGCTGACATAATTGTTCTTTTGTTTGGTCGTGTACACGTATCGTGATGAGTTTGGTTCATATAGAAATATGGACACATAATTGGCTATTGGTTGACAGGTATATATGTTGTGCTTCTTTGCTACATTTCAAAATCGGGTTTGTGGTTATTCCCACACTTTCGTTGCAAATTCTAAAACATAATTGCATCTGTGGCTTCTCTTACACAGGATACGTTTCTCAACTACTGACAAAAAATTCAACTAGGGTGTATTATTCATTTTATATTAACTAATTTAAGGTAACCAAATTAATGCTCGAACTAGCATATGCCTTTTGTATACAATATGAACAAAAAACATTAATAATTCAAAAATCTTTTGCATGATGATTATCCAATAATTGGTAAAAACATGTAAGGTATAATAATAAATCAAAGAATAAATTTTATTATGATAGGTTTAAACTCAGTATTTTGATATTATATTAAGACATAATTTTTTAAGTTTAATTCAACAAGTTTAAAAGATAATTGTTTATATATTGTAAATTAATCTTATTTTCGATCCATGTGAAACCTTGTACCATAAATTTCAACCCTTTTACAGTAACATATCAAAAGAAGGTTAATAACAAAAACGTACACAAACAAAAATTCGCAACCAAATTAGCTAAAAATAGAAATACAATAATATATTCAAACAAATAAGCATATTTATCTTAAATTTTAACGTATTGAACTAACTTATAATCTTTTTAATATCCTAATATCTCTATAGGTCTTACTGTCATACAAGTATATTGCTGAGCACCACGATCAAATTCAAATTTAAAACATTATCTTAAATTGATAATTAGGTGGATGTTTGATTAGACTATAATATCTAATCTTCTTTCCAATAGATAAAGAAAAGACTGTAATATTTAGTCTCTTATAACTATTGCCATTATAAATAAATTTTGGATACAGGTCGATTTTTTTGTTTGTGACATTGATTTTTGTTTTTTAAATAGTACAATTGAGGGTTCAAAGTTTATGAAATAAATATTATTATACGAGAAGTATATTTGATAATTCAAATTTTGTGAACGCTGATATGTGTCTTTAGGATACTGCTTAAAGTATAATTAATGATTATAAATTTTATCACTTTTATATTAAAAATTGAAATACTTAACTCTTTTAATTAATTATAATATAAATTCATATAATATATTTTATAAAGACAAAAATATCTTTTAAAATTTTTAAACAACATCTTTTTTACATATAAATAAACATTTTAAAATTTTTAAAGTCTCTACTAAAATAATCTCTCTCAAACTCTAAAGAATGAGTCTCTTGATGAAAGTTTAAAATATAAAGACTTAAATATTTGAAAGACACGGATCATTAATTTTTTCAAAAAAAAAATCTCTTTAAAATTTTTATAACAACATTAAAATATAATTATTTTATTATTTTTAATTTAAACTATTTTATGTTTAATTACATCTTATTTTTAGCAACATTAACTATTTATTGATATATATCAAATAAAATATTAAAAATAATTGTACAATAATTATAATATTTTTTTCTCTAAATAAAATAAAATAAAATAAATAATTATTAGGTCAGAATTAATTTAATATTATAATTAATTATAAATTTATAAAAAATTCTATAGATATTATTTATTCTTAACGAGAAGGACACTCGTTAGACACTGTTTAGTAAAACTTTTTATCTAAACTTATCTAAACATATCTAAACATTACTGGAAAAATGTTATCTTGAATATACTTGGTGGTCTTTAGTTTATCTTTCCAATTATTCATTTAGACAAGAAAGAGAGAGAAGAAAGTGTGATAGAAATTGCAACTATAATTACTTTTCTAAATAATTGGTGCTGTAAAATAACTTTCGTTCATTTTCTTAAATAATAATTTTAAAATAAAAATAGTACGTTTTCATCCTTCAATTACCTCTGGTACTATTTATATTATATAAAAATAATTTTTTCTGATTAAAGAAAAAAGTGCAATTTCATTTCTACAACTTTTTCTTTTACAATTTTTACGATCAGGGGCCAGATATGAAGAGAGATATGTTAGATATAGAGTCCGTACTCTCTATTAAAAAATAGTTATAAGAAAAGTATTATTATAAGTGAGTGGAAAATATGTAAAAATAATATAAATCTTATTATGACTAAAACCTTCCAATTATAATCTTTTAGTTCAGAAGATGAAATTAAATTTATACTCAATTTTCAATCACTGCTGCCTTTGAAATTGTAAAACTCATGTGCTATTAAAACCCAATAGTCATTTGCTAGCATAGGCATGAGCATCCATTTTTAAGAATAAATACTAACAATATTATATATATATATATATATATATATATATATATATATATATAAATTAAAGCTTTAGCCAATTTAAAAATGATCATATATTTAAAAAAGTTAGTTGTTACAATAATTACTTTAACAATTATAGTTATAATAGTTTTTTAATTAGTTGGTAAATTGAATATATCTATACTTGTGCTATCAAAATTTATTAATTTAAATTTCTTTTACTTATGAAATAACATGGATTTCTTTTGTACTTCATTTAATGTTTTTTTTCTCTCATAGTTTTGCAATTCTTTGATGAAAATCACCAAAAGAACAAAAGTTGTAGTGTTGTATTCAACTATGTTGGAGATTCTAATTAGAAATCAAACTTATTAAAAATATATGAATGAGACAATTTTCATTTTTCAAACTAATTTTAAGGATGAATTACTTTTTGAGATGATATATCATCTCATTTTTATTCTCAGATTTAATGTTTTTATTGTGGGTTAGAAATCCTATTATCGATTACATAAATATATAAATCTCATGAGTTGAAATTTTGGTTAATTTTGTGAGTTATATATGTTTTTGTCCCTTAACTTTCAGTAAATTTTAGAATTTATCCATTTCAAAATTTTGAACCAATTTAGTCCTTTATTTTTTGAAATACGTGGATTTAATCCTTTTAATCAAATTTTGTTAGGTTTATTTCATATTTCGTACGCATTTCAAAATTGTATTTGAGTTGTTTATATTGTTTGACACATTTTTACTTTAATGTTGTCAAATACTATTATGAAACATGCTTGAAATGTCAAATAAACTTAATAAAATTTGATTAAAAAGACTAAATCCACGTATTTTAAAAGATGAATGACTAAATTGGTTCAAAATTTCGAAATTAACTAATTCCAAGATTAACTGAAAGTTAAGGGAAAAAAAACATATTTAACCTTTTGGCGTAAAATTTGAAAGTAAATTAGTGGTATGTGAAGACAAATTTAGATGAAGAAATGGTTAAAAATTGGTGGCAATTGTTAACAACTTGAACGGACACAGTGGCCCAGAAGTGTGAGGACGATATTGATTTTTTGCACAATGGCAATCAGTGTTCAAAGTAAACGGGTCGCTCTTTGTTACTCTCTTATTGAAACTTTGTCGTGGGAATCCTCCATGATCATTGAAAAGAGGAAAGAAAGAAAAAGCTGGTGTCCTCGGAAAGACAGGGAAAAAAAAAAAGGATACGTAACTGATGGCTACTGATAAAAAATTAAATAATTAAATAAATAAATAACTGATGATGGATGGATCTACCACATTTATGTTACATGCTAACTATTAAGGTTAGGCAAGTGACAACAATGTCTAATCAGAAACCTTAAATTCATGATTGTAGAAGCCAAAGGAATAATAATCACTTCGTATTAACATGAATATATGCAAAAACTTATTAAGCCTAGCTAGCTACAGTAATAGTAGTAGTAGTACTAAAGATTGAAACGAAGGAATCTCCGGCAAATCACATGGAGGATTAAAGTAGGGGAGAGAGTTGTCTCCTTCTCTGATGAGAACCCCATGTTCTCTTATTACCTGGAAGTTAGTGAAAAGAGAATAAATGTCTGAATATCAGTGTTAACAAGCGTTTTTGGAGTGAAGGGTTTGACAAAAAATATCAAGGAAAGGCGATAACCTTTTCCCATCTTTTAATCTCTTCCAGATTTGATTCTTTTGGCCTTGCATGTTTTTCAAAAAAGAATAAAGATGAGGCTTCTAAAGCTAACCCCTTTTCAACCCATCTAAATTGGAATTATTGAATGTGTTTCCGTTTTGATTTAGATGTTACACCTTGCCTCTACATTACACCTTGTCCCCACCCACACCTACCGTGATTAACTCACTTAATTTCATGCTTATTCGCTTCCTAATTATCCTCATCTTTTGCAATGGAAGAATGCGTGGAAATCTCATACATCAGTTAAAGATAAAAACTAATTTACAATATATAAATAAACACAAATTTTATATTACATGCTAATCTTGTGAGGTTGAATTAAACTTAAAATTCACTTCTTAACGTATCGACAGAAAAACATACTGTATAGAAAGGGAAAGAAAGAGTTGAAACGAATAGATGGTAGCCAACAACCATTTTATGCCTGGAGAGCATGATGGCCTCGCAAGGAGAGTGTGACACTTAAGGGAGACCTATGGCCTAATGAAGGCAGAGCCAGTTGTTAATTCCAACTTTGTCGGCCAATCCCTCAACCTAGTTTTGGCTTAATGTGGGTCATGCTTGTAATTGTAATGGGGCATGCTTTCTCTACCATGATAAAAAGATGAAATCATTTCCACACCCCACACAAAAAGAAGAGATGGACCTCAGGGGATGCTGTTTTTCCTCATTTAATACAACATCCCATAACTTAATTCATCTTTATGCTTATGCATCACTGATGTTAATCAATGCAATGCTGTAATCAATTTATTGGCTTTTAATCTATTTCTTGTCCATGGGATATTTCCTATTGTTAGAAGATCCCACATTATACATATATTAGAATAAGATAATTTACAATATATAAATCGGTGTAAATTTTACCTTATAAATTGATATTATAAGATTAAATAAGTCAATATTATAAGATTAAATAAGATTTAAAATTTATTGTTTAAGATAATATAAGAATCATTTTAAATTTATCATAAAAGTATTTGTTGTTGGTTGAACTTATCATATTATCTGTTATTGATTGTTAAGCTTAAAGTTTACTTTTTAAACGATTCTTCATCATTTTCTTGTCATGTCTATCTTGAAAATTAGTTGTTCTTTTTCATATATAATGTTCATAATTTTGTGATTGTCAATGGTAGTTGAATGATTTCAAGGATTGATTATGAATTTGTTGTTATTTTGAAGATCAATGTATATAGGTCGAATTGATGAAGTGGTGGGTTATCAGTCTTATTTGTATTTTGGATCTCATCTAGAGGAATCAAAGCCAAGTTCATTATTAAATGTTGGCCTATTAGACCTAAAATATTGTATGAATTGATAATTTTTTGACTTACGTTGACTTTGATTATGTAATTTAGAAACATATATAAGATCCGATAAACAGTTTATCAGCATATATATAAAACTTAAAATAATAACGAAATGCATCTTGGAGACATCCCCCATAATTCATCAAGAATCATAACCTATGCGAACATGATATATTAAACAAGTTATATAGGCTTCAACTACCTTTACACTCATGTTATATACTTCATAGAGAGAATATATAAAGAGAAAAAAAATATGAAAATATATTGTTCGGTATCACTCTACCTACAAACATTAAATTAAACATATTTATAGATGTGTAATTGGAGTGTAGATTGTATAGACTCTTAATGATTTCATTTGAATAATTTTATCTCATAAGTTGGTGGTAAACACAAATATAGAAAGTAATTAATTTTGTTGGATTATTTGAATGGACGTAGACATCATTTTTAACTCAACATCTTAAATAAATTTTGTAGATATTTTTCTTTATTTATTATTCATTCTTTATATATTGGAAATCTCCGCCGTCACTAAAATTTTTTATATTGCATGGAAATTTTCGTGCAAATTTGTTAAAAGAATTTGCAAGAAAAGATCTTTTTCTGTTATTTTTTCTAAGAATTTTAATTGGCAGGTAATTTTTTTGTGGGTAACTATTTCTTACACAATTATAAAATTCGTAAGTATTTCTTACAAAATTTGTTGCGAAAATTATTTTATACAAAATATTTTGCAAAAAAATTGATAGCAATTTTCTGTAACTTTTTTTTCATAACAAAATTTATAAGTATTTCCTACAAAAAAAAAATCGAAACAAAACTAACAGAAAATATGAATATTTTTAGTAATGCACTTAATAGGAGATCCCAAACCTTGAAGTTTTCAAAAGAAAAATGATATTTTGACAACTTTCTTTTACAACATGAGATGTTATCTTTTAAGTGGTTTTGAGATATTGAAAATGAGAAAAAGGACAAATAAAAAACCACTTAGAAGATGACACCTAAAGTTGTAAGAGAAAATTGTCAAAATTTAATAGTTAAAAAATTATTTTCCTTTTCAAAATCCACGGTAATCCTTTTTGTATTAAACTCCTCTTATGTCACTGATGCAAGGTTAAGAGAAAGACTTTAAGTCTAACTCAATCCTACAAAATCAACTTATAAGATAAAATTTAAACTTCAAGTATATATTATGAAATTATCTTATCTTTTGTCGATATAAGACTTTCAACGTGGAGTAAAAGCAAAACATCGTATGAAAAACAACTAAACCAACTAATAGTTTTGTAATTAAGTTGAAGTAAAGTGTATCTGTCATCTGATTGATTGCAGAAGTTCACCCTTTCTACTGTATATCCGAACTGTTTTTATTACAAATAGGTTAGATTTGATTTTGTGGTGGATGGTGATTATTGTAAAATTAGTTGCAAGTGTTGGTGATGCAAGGTCTTTGGCAGAAAAGGGAAAACTTTTTTACGTGATGATGGCAGTGGAAGAGAGGTTGATTAAGATTCTTCTTTTTTGGTGGTAAACCCGATCTGATTAGTTGAAAAAGGTTGAATAATGAATGGTGTGCATTGAGAGAGCACGTCCTATTGTGTATAGAGAAGTAGGTTTTATAGACCTTCTGGTGGTACTTTGTCGAGTAAAAGTTGATGGGAAAATACCAACCTTCATCAAGATAAAGATTAGAATAAAGCAAAGATAAAAAGAATTCTAAAAACAAACCCAGTTTTAGTGTGTAGCTTTATGATGAAATGTTGGTGGAAGCATGGTTGAAAAACGGAAATATTGCTATTCAGTGTGCCTTCAAAATCTGATAAAGGAGTTGCGTACGGAATCTGGCTTTGAAAAATATTTGTAAATTTCACATTCTGGTTTCACTTCATCAACAGAATGGATCAAATGCACAGAAATTACAAGTAATTGATTTGAAACAAGTGCGCTTCGATTTAACACGCGAATCATCCTAAGAAGCTTCGTCCTTTAGTTGATAGCTATGGATCTCTACCTTTCTTTGTAACGGCGTATATGTCAGTATTATATGCTAACATGGTGTTTCAATGTTGCAAATTATTTTTTAAAGTAATATTTCTCTGATCTTTTATTTTTTGAAGTAAGTTAATATTCGTCATTGATTTTTAAAAAAAAAAATAGTGATGCATTAATTAATAAATCAATGATTTACAACAAGATATATAAAATAAAAGATGAGAGTTAAAAAATAGAATGATACTATTATCGTCTTTTCTTAAATTTTACCTAAGTATATGTATTTGGTCCATTAAAGTTTTTAATAGATTCTTTATTAAAGTTTTTAATAGGTTCTTTATAATTCCATGTTCAAGTTAAATTTTTGTTTGTATAAGTAAGGTTGTTTAAATGATAATTTACTTCAACTTTACATTCTTATAACCAAATATGTGATTACATTTTTCTTTTTCTTTTTGAAGTGTTGTTATTTTAAACAGTTTTGAAATAGAAATTGTTTAAGTAAAGGGGCTAATATATTTTTTTTTTCAAACAATCGAAAATAATGTATCACTTTTAGATTTGATGAATTAAAAATAAAAGTAAGATTTGATAACAAAATGATTTAATATTTATTATATTTATTTTTAACTCTATAATTTCTATATTTTGTTAAAAAGATGTTCTTACTATATTATATGAACATTGATGTCCTTCCTTCAACTTTGTCATAGAGATTAAACAAAACACATTAATAATAACTTAACAGAAAAAACGTGAATATTTAAAAAAAAATACACTAATGATTAAATAAAAAAATATTGAAAGGATAAAAATACTATTAAATTTAAAATTAATTTAGATTTCTGGTGCCTCTAAAATATACTTATCATTAAATTAAATAAATAAGAGATGAAATATATTTTTGGTTTTATAATTTAAGTGAAATTGAAATTAGTTTTCTTTTCGAAATTTTAACGTAATTTAGACTCCAAATTTTATAAATGTGTAAACTTAGTTATTTTAATTGAATTTTGTGAAATTTATTTAATATTTTAAACATGTTTCATGATAATGTTTGACTTTTTTACATAGTTTGACACATTTCTATTTTAGTTTTAACTGAGAAAAACATTTAAAATGTCAAATAAATTTAATAAAATTCTGATAAAGAGAATAAATCTACGTATTTTACCAGTTCAAAATTTTGAAAATAAACTATTAACCATAAAATTAATTATCCAATATTGAACCTTTAAATAAAAACAAAAATTGAAAAGACAAAAGCACTATTAAACATAAAATTAATTCAAATTTTTGTGGCTCTAAATCAAAGCAATGATTAGACAGGGGTGAAATGTGTGATTTTATTAATTTTAAAGTTAAATTATTACAAGTATTATTATTTTTTATGAATTAAAAGTTGAAGAAACTTTTAAAGTTAAGAATTGTATAACATTTTCTCTACAGTAAACAAGAAAGGTGTCCTTGATGTGATTAATTATATTTATGTAATTAATCTTCAATTTCTACCTGTTTTTATGGTTTGCATTTTCTGAAGTACTTATAATTACTTGTAATGTCATTACCAAAGATCAATATAATATTATTAGTTATCTCTTTTGTCATTCAGTCTACAATAATATCTATTGCGATACAAGAATAAAAAGAATTAAAAAATCTTATAAATTGAAAAAAAAATTATTATACCTTTTTTTATTTCCTTAAAGAAAACTTTAAAACATAATTTAAAAGGAAAAGTAGTAGTAAATATAAATGGTAGTTTTTTATTGAAGCATTTTCCCTGAGTTTTACTATGAAAAGGACTCTTCAAACCAGAAAAATTGTATTTAGCTATAATTCATGTGATATATGAATGTCCAACCTGGAAAAAGAAAAGCTCGAGTTAAGCTGAATAGAAGCCACATCTTTAAAATGTACTATTTCTACCTTTTTTATTTGTTTGTTCTTTTATCATACATGCATGTTGATTCTGAAGAGACAGAGTATTCCAATTTTTATTTTCGAAAAAATAAAATTCATGACACTGGACATCAAAAAACAAAGTCAACTTCTATCTCTTATATAAAAAGGATCAATGGCTTTATCGATAAAGTAGTTTGATGAATAGCCCAGTGCGATAAAGGTTATATATTGTGTAATAAACTTTTTGAATATTCGAGTAGTTTCGAATACTTTTTAAAATTATTTACAAAATCCAAATATTTCAAATAAATTTCGAATATAATTAAAGTAATAAGATGCCTTGCCGTAGAGTAATTCAATAAGATTAGTATTAAAAATGATACAATTTGAAAGATTAATAAATTAATTAAATATAAACCAAATAATCAAATTACAGTATAAGTAATAGAGTAATTTGAAAACATATTTAAAATGAAGCTTAAATATAACTAAATAATAAGAATGATTCAAATAATATGGATATCTCTCTATATTCAAATAGTGTGGGTTCATGTTTAATTCTATCTTTATGTATAGTTTATTTTTCTATGAATAAAGTAAACTTAAAACATTCACCAGACCTTTTAGACACAATTTACATCAATATTCAATCAAATAACTCTTACTCTTTATGGAAAACTGTATTTTTTTTCTCATTCTTTTTGTTGTTCTATAGTAAAAACAAATACATTGAAAGGGACAATTCAACCCATATAAAAAACATGTACAATAAATAAAAATAATTATTTTTCCAACAAATGCAAAAAAAAATCCTTCAACCATCACATCTATTTTCTCTAATTATATAGTTGCTATGATATTTGACTCATTTAACTTAATAATAGATCATTTGAAATTCTTTTATTTTTCCTAAAATATACCTTCAAACTTACAAATCAAATTCTTTTCCTATGTAGTATAAGCTCTATGTAGATATAAGTTTGTCATATAAAAAAGCTTTTATTCTTCAAAATTCATTTTATTAGTTACATTCATGACTTAAATAGTTATTTTTAACTGGAGTTATTTCTGACATTTTTAGAGATTTTAATCTTTGTTAATGAATAGAGTTTTCCACAGTTTGTTATACTTAAGGAAGAATCAACATCATTAACAGATTATCGTTTTATCGTTTTATCTATGATCATCGTTTTTTTTTATATCTTGTTCTACTTTTTATGACTCCTACACCGTATTTTCAAAATTTTTTAATATTGTAACATGTTATGGTGTTACAAAGTTGCACATAATAAGTTCATATTATTCTCAAATTCTCTATCAACAACATATATAAAAAAAAGCAATTAACCAGAATTTACCGATTATTAAAAGTAATCGTAACCCATACAATACTAATTCGTAAATAAAAGTATTCATAATTAGAAATTAGAGATAGACATATATCAAATAGAAAGATTAGTTCTTAACGAATATGATATAAAATGATTAAATTTACAAAATAAATTCATCTATCTCTAAAGTTTATTGGAATTATAACATGCAAGTTCTGAACAAATTATTTAATCATGTATATGATATCATAGCTAGTTTGAAATAAAAAGAATAAAAATACAGAAATAATTTGTTTTGTTTTCCTTTCTTTTACACACCTTTGAAAGTAAGAGCCTACGATGACATAGGACACTATAAGCCAAGAAAAAAAGAAAGCCTAACATAGATGAGAATTAAAGTGCCGGAGAAGAGATCTACCTTTGATTCCACAATGAAATTATATTGAATCAGGAAATATATATAGAAGAAAGTTTGGTAAATAAAAAGTATACTCAGAACTTAAAAAGGCTTTTTATCTTTGATTAGTGAAGACTTTCTTACATAATATATATTACAAATGAATATATAGTTGAGAGTATACCTAATTATTAGCTAATAACACGCAAATTTACGTGGAATAAAAACATCCGACAAATTTACATCGCGGTCTATCCCAAGTTTGAAAAAGTGAAAATTTATGTCGTACTAAAATATTAGGTTAGATATAAAAGAGTTTGCTATCAATAAAATTATTATAAATATTTAGAAGAGTTTGTGAATATAAGTCAATATTAGAAAAAAAATTTATATTTATATATAAATATATATATATATATATATATATTAGTATTAAAATTTTTTTATAAGTTTTTTGTTAGAAGAATGATAGTTTTGAAGTTGTATTTGATAATTAACCTATTATTTTTTTATATTTTATAAAAAACAAGGTCAAACATACAAAAATAAGACATGAATGTGAAAACTTAAAAGATAACAAGATAACATACAAATATTTCAATAATTTTTTTTTATATTTAATTTTATATTTTATTATTTATTAACATTAAATATTATATTTTATAAAAAAAAATAAAAATTCATCAAATTTTATTTTATTAATATAATATATTCATATCCACATTAATTAATTTATTTGTGATACCTTATGTTCTAGTTTTTTTTATGTAATTTCGGGATATATGTTCTCACAGTGACCACCATCAAAGTCGGATATGGATAAAAGAAAGTCAAAGGCTAAAGTTCTACTGTTAGAATGAATGAATAAAGCAATCAAATTGGAAAGAAATGTAATTTTGGTGACTAAGTTTATGTAAGTAAATTAAAACTAGTAAAAACATAAATTATATTATGTTTAAAACTTATAACAGATAAATATTTTTAACATTTACATTTAAATTATATTTTAGTTTTGGATAACTAATTTATGTTGTGGTAAATATTACTTTTAATTAGTAACTATTTTTAAAAGTATATTTGAATTTAAATTAAAACTAAAATGTTTAAAATGATACAGTATATTTATAATTATCAAAGCATGACATCAATTTGTATTGTAGTTTCCTGTAAAGTTATGTAATTTATTAATGAATATGAAAAAAATTGAATTTATAAATACGGTAATAATGATAAAAAAACATTTACAAATTTCTTTTATCGATCGTGACCACATTTTAAAATAATAATTTAATTTAGTTCAAATTTTTATATTTAATTAAAAATGAATAAACATTATGTTTGATTCATGTGATTTAATAGAGGATGAATCAAATTGATGAGTTGCAAATACTTACATGTCAATTTATTTTCATAAATACAAAATTATCAGAAATTATTTTCTTTCACAATTTTTGTCTCTAAATTTTTTTTAGTAACATTTTAAGTTATAACAACGGGTGAGAATTCACAGTTGAAACTACAAAAGAATCTTTTAAATGATTAAATAGTACTTTTGTTTCTATAAGACAACCAGACGTAGTTAACAGTGTTAATAACAACGTTTAATACATTTACAGAAAGCACAATTATAAAAATACAGTTTTTCATTTTTTCTAAACCTATTTAACACTTAATAAAATGTTCATATTTTAATATTCCTTCTTTCGTCTCTAAATATTTAACATTTTAAAGCAAAAGTATTCTTTTGCAGGTGTTTCATAGGTGTGGAGCTAAAAATCTGGTCACCACCCTGACAGAAAATGATAGGCCAAAACATGTTTTAAAAAATGAGAGACTGAAAAAATCTTTTACACATTTAAAATAGCTAAAAGAAGTTTAATATTAAAAAGTATCTTTAATTTAAAATAGTGTATCAATAATTTTAAAAAGAATAAAAAAAATAACAAATATAAAATAAATATTCAATTGTACCTCTCACCATTCAATTATCATCATTCCACAAATTTTACTATTCAAGTTTTCTTCCACATTTATATTTCATATGTCTTAATTTTAACATATTTTACATATTTGTTAAATGTATTCGAAAGGGCTAATCTTCCCCATAAGAATGACATTTTTTACCACTATTTGTTTTGAAAAAAAAAACCGATTATTACATGTATTAAAATACGTAAAAATTGAAAACACCATCTACAGTAAAAAAATGGATTATAAAATTGTGAAAGTTAAATACTTCATGGTAAATTGTGAAAAATAAATTTGAAGGGTAAAAATCATAAAATGATAATAGTTACAGAATTGGTAATGTAGATAAACTTTTCCATTTTAGTCTCTCTCGTACTTGACCCATTAAAATAAATCCTAACAAACAAACTTTTCATAAATTTATTTTGATTCATTGATGAAGAATCTTTCAAATATTTATGTAAAAAGAAATATAGTGTTAAAAGATTAATACTGAATTTTGTTGCACACAAATTATTGAGTATGCTTTAATATCTAAACTACGCTGCAATATTTTCACAACCCGCGTGGACCACCACGTTCATATTTCCACATATACCAACTTTTTCGGAAAATTATATAATGACAAATTAGGATTCAAATGTCACAATCCTCTCCAACCTCTCACACTGTGCACCTATCATTATTTATCATTGAGGCTAAATATTTCCAAATTAAATATTACCACATTTCCCATTCGCAAAAATTACAAATAAATCTAAATTAAAATATTATACTTTTTTACGATGAATAATCAAACACAAATATACTAAAACACAAATATACTAAAAGAAAAGTAATTTTAAACTTTAGAAAGAAACCACAAATAATATTTTTTATTATTTTAATACATGAGAATAATCATAACTGCAAATTTAAGATACATTATTTATCTTATATTTTCCAATTAGGGTGCTAATATTATTAATGATAGGTCTCATTCCAAGTCTATCGAATAATATTATTAGGATTAGTCATTATTCTTATAGTAATATTTATTTTAATGTTTGGAATCTATCAGTTTTATTTTAAAAGATGCTTTTAGAATTAAAAGAGAAAAAGATATTTAAACCTCTTTTAATCTTAAAGTTAAACCATTGAATGTACCGGAAATTAGAAATGAAAAAAAAGTTTTTTTTTTACATTATTTGACGATTATTTGATTATTTGTATAAAAATAAAATAGTTTTAATAAAAATTAACTTTTTATATGTTTAGAAAAAAATAATAAATAATTACGAGGGATAATATCAAAATGAAAGTAAAAGAAGAATGGTATTACAATATCAGCATTAAAAATATATGTATTAAGTAAAAAGAAAAAAATCCATCATTTTGACAACTAATTGGCATCATGAACTCCTGTCAAATCCCAGCAAAAATTGTTTTTTTTTTTTTCTTTTTATAGATGTTAAAAGATGCCACGTTTAAAAGGGTTTTGGAAAGTCATAATTATGGTAATGTTAATATTTATACATGTCAATGTATGAGTAGAGGAGAATGGAAAATCTTCTCTACGATCTTGAATATTGATACGTGTGAGAGCTAATTGCAAATGGAGTTCTAATAAGTACACTGAAATTCAAGAGCATCATTAAGCAAATGTTGAGTCCAGATAACAATGATGCAAAATGAAAAGAAAAGTAACCTTATTTTCTTGCACAATCTGATTATCTTTTTAGCTTGCACTTCGCACTACCCAGAGATACTTATACCATGCCGTTAAGTTTTCCCTTTCCATCACTGTACTCTTCCATTTTCTAAGCACATTCTTGTATTTCTATTTGTTTTTCTCTTCCATTCTTTCCCTCTAATCATGACTCTGTTAATCCTCTACTTTTTCTCTTACCACACTGCTTCTCTGTTTCTTTATTATCACACATTTTTACTCATCACATTTGTTAGGAATTCAAGTGTGAGTTTAAGTTTTACGTTGATTAAAAATGAGAAAGTAGAGCACTACATAAAGATAAAAATCCATAAACTCATTGTTTTAAGATTTTGGGTTGAGAATAATGTCAATGTCTTATGTGGTTAGGCTCAGGTCTCATTAGTGTTATTTCTTCCTATTGAAATTCCATCTGTAAATCCTAACAAGTGGTATCAGAGGATTCCAGATCGGAAAAGATTGTTAGAAATCCAAGAATGGTGTCAATATTTTATATAGTTAGACACTATAAATTCTAACAGTTTTCACATCAGCAACACTTTGTCTTAGGTAATTTGTTAGGTCATAAAACCTCAATAATAACAAAAGTTTAATATACATGTCTTAATATCTATGGTCTCAAACCATAAAGTTTTTATCTTTCCACACTAATCAGTTCCAATGTTAAACGCGCTTCATAATACGAACTAAGTCGGCATGTTTATCAAAAACAGTTTTAAAAGTTGCTACCATTATATTATGATTACAATTAATCAATGGAACCTTTCAATTCTATGATTTTACTTTTGAGATTTTCTACATGTGGAATCAACCTTAATTTGAATTTTTTTTTTTGTTTAACATTAGTTACGTCTCACTTTTACTTTCATATATATGTAATTGAAATTTATGATATACCCAAAAGAAATTTTACTTACTTTTTTTCCTTTTCGAGTGTCTCGTTACCAAACATTTACAAGAAGTATCTTCAGCATAACAATAGAAAAGGAAAATACAGATAAATATTTAATCTATTTATTTAAATCATGCTTTGTTGGTAGAGCAGCGTGTTTTATGATTTGAGAAACTTTCTATTGTGTGATGATTTTGAAGTCACTTCATGCAGCAGTGTTTAAAATCTTTGTCTTGATTTAAATCTTTTGAAGTTCTTCAATGAGACTTATTATTTTTTGATGAAACAAATTGAGAGTTTAATTTGAATGTATTAATTATGATGGAGTTGACTAAGTGTATGTGTTCAAAGAGGTTGATAAAAGAAGTGATAAAGTTTCAATCAACCCACCTGATTTGCAATAATGAGTCACAGAATTTAGAATAGATAAAGGGGAACCAGAAAACAAGAAAGAGGAGAACCATGTTTTTTTCTCCTTTTCACCTTTAGCAGTTGGATAGAAAATAAAGAAAAAGGGTTTTTTCATAGACTTATATAGTAAGATCGACAATATCATGTATTCACATCCTTCGTATTTTGCCAAACTTATACAATCATCACGCTCTTATATGAGCACAAATTAACTTCAGCACACTCCATTATAATCATTACAAGTGATTCTTATATTACATTGAATTTTTCTTACGAATTTGTTAAAAAAAAATTTAAAAAAATTTCTGTTATTTTTTCTAAGAATCTTAATTGACAGATAATTTTTTTTTGTGGATAATTATTTCTTACAAAATTATAAAACGGATTTCTTACAAAATTTGTTATCAAAAATGTTTTATACAAAATATTTTTGCAAAAAATTGGTAGTAATTTCTTGCAAATTTGTTAAAAAAATTTGTGAAAAAAAAACTTTTTTCTGTCATTTTTTTTAAGAATCTTAATTGGTAGATAATTCTTTTGTGGGTAATTATTTCTTATAAAATTATAAAATTTACAAATATTTCTTACAAAATTTATTGTGAAAAGTGTTTTATGCAAAATATTTTGTAAAATAATTGATAGCAATTTCTTGCGAAAAAAAATTTCGCAATAAAATTTGTAATTATTTTCTACGAACAAAATTTTGAAACAAAATTAGTAGGAAATATGAGTTTTTTTAATAATAAACGTGAATAGCTTTTTCTTAAGGAAAATTAAGGTTGTTTATAATTATAGTTTTGAAAAGGATAAAGTTTATAAATTCTTAACTATGGGTGGCGTGTGGTATTTTAATTCTTAATGTACTTGATTCGTGGATTTTCTTTCGAAAAAGTTACACTTAATATAATATGTATATTTGTACTGTTCCAAGAAAATTAAGCTTGACACTTCTTTTGCTTTTGGTTGGTGTTTTCCCTTATAAAAAAAATGAAGATACCTTGAACAAGGGTTTCCATATTTTTAAACATATTGAAACGATGAAGGAAACCATAACAAATTCTAAGTATACATACCTTATTGAAACGATGAAGGAAATCACATGTTTATAAATTATAACAATATGAAAGCAATATTTTTCTCCGCTAATTGTAAGAATTTATTAAGCATATTGTTAATGAAGACTAAATTGCAAGATATGGATTAAACTTAATTATCTCACTGTATTTTTATTGTGGTTAAATATAAATTAGAAAATAACTACTTTTAGTTCCTAAAAAATTAAACATCCAACTTTTGTCTTCGTTGGTAGCTGTTACTCGAAAACTTTTGTCATTTTAGTCTTTAGAAAAAAAAATTATTGATATTTTAATTTTTCAAAGAAATGTTAGTTTTTTACATTCACTAATTTTAATTTTCAATGACATATTAAGTTTCAATGAAACTATCTCCTCTTGGATTTTCGTTTACGAAAACAAGAGCTAGAAACTTTCTCCCTAAACACGAGACATCTATAATTAATTCACGTTTATTAAAAAAGTTGATTAATTTAGGTAGAAATATTAAATCTAATTGCAATCATAGTATTATTATTTAAAATCACCCGTAAATAAATAATGTATACACGGAGAGAAAATAACAAAAAGTGAAAATTTAAATTTTAAAACTAAACCTTCAAGTCTAAGAGATTGAGATTGCTCATAACACATTTATCAGTTGCGAACTAAAAAGATATGAATGTTGTTAATGTAAGAAAATAGCATGGTAGAAAAAGACGTGGAAATTTGAAAATAATATTTATATTTAGATAAATAGGGATGAAGTACTATATATATATTTTATAAACGAAAGAGCAAAAAAAAGAAATTAGTAATAAACAGTATTGAAGAAGTTGTGTAGAGTGTAGGGAGACAGAGATTAGGGTAGCTGAGATGATGATTGGGTCGTTATCGAATAATTCGACCAATAAACGAACGTAAAGACCCTCTGTAGTGTGGTTGGTGGCATGGCCTTAAATTCCGGAATCCATTCTATTCTTAATCTATTGCTTACCCTTATCATTCTCCTTCGCATTTTTTCACCACCCAACGTACCTCACTTCTCCAAATACTATATATTATTATTTCATCAAAACAATATCCATCTGGGCCCCTGCTAATTATGCATCATCAACTTCCAGTTATTTGACTCTTTAATGCACTTTCCAACCCACAATATTCCCGCAGAAGACGAATATAACTCATTAATTAAAGAAAGAAGTTCAGAAAACAGCTACCATGTTTGCTTGTTAATTTTAGTGTTTATGTATATTTCAGAGTGAATCTAGAGGGATCGATGGCAGGAAAGACAGCTTTATACGTTAATCTATTGACACGAGTAGTATTATTCATTGAGATTAGCATAAATAAATGAAGATTTGATCTATGTTTTCCAGAATTAGTGTGGCAGGAAAAATTGAAGCAGAGGCGACAAGAACGTATAAGTGTGAAAGAGAGAAAGAGATAAAGAAAGTGAGTGGACCAAAATCCAAACAAGTCCCTTACCTGTGGCTTACGTTTGATAATTTGAAAATGGAGGCTCCTCCCCAAGAAGGAAATTAGAAAGTGAAAAGGAAATGAAGATATCTCCCTGTGTGGCGTGGTGTGGCGCACAGTGGAACAAGAAGAAGAAGCATTTCAGTACATTTTTGTTTGGGGCGATTTTTGTGTGCATGGAGTTGGAAGTACAGTTCTTGAAAAGAATAATAAAAACAAGCATGTGATCGTAGTATTTTGCGTCTGATGAAAATTGAAAAAGCACCGGTCCCTTCAGTCCCTTGAGTCCCTTTCTTTTTTACCCTTTACCCCGAGATTAGTGACGAAATGAATATGCAAAGCTTACGTAATTATGGAGATTCTGATCTTTTGACTTGGCTAAAGCTATGCGGAGGCTTTTTTAGGTGTCACTCTCTGTAGGTCGTTGGATGTGAAAGTATTGCGTTTGTTTTCTACTCATGCATGTATAGTATGTATGATGAGCGGAGCCCATGTCTCGGGGCACTTCCTTTTGGTCATTAGAGAGTGTTGGTGCAACAGGACAACCTCAGCCATGGCCTCTGCACCTTCCTTCAACAAACCGACAAACCACGTGACACAAACACCACCACCATATCATCATTATTATTTCAAACATCATCTTCTTACTCGATCAAATAAAGTAACCCTCCTTATAATTGCGCTCACAATTACCAAAATATCACACACTCTTCGCCTTCACCACCTCTCTTCTCTACTACACATGCACAAAAAAGTTTACGAAAATTAAATAATGGTAGACATCGTCATTAAGCAAAGACCCGTGGTTGAAAATGCCACCCCATCTAATGCCTTTCTTTATATCCATTCCATTATTCCATGCGTGTTAGGTTAATTAATTTCGATGAAGCTCCATCGTAAGTAAGCACGTGTTTGTACGAAAAGATGGAGAAATTCAACATTTACTAAAAGACAATTGTCAATAGCGAATTAATTAACAACAAGAGTTGAAGAATTAAGCTAATTAAAGTAAAATGTATACTAGGAAGATTATCACGTTTAAGAGTCTGTAATAATAATCCTCTGACCGGAAGAGAAGAACTAATTAAACATGAAATATGACGAAGGACTAATTATTTGTATATTTAACAATGGAACATGGGGCGAGGGAAAAGGTGAAGGAGGTGGGGTTGGGGGATATATATATAGATATATATTATTTATATTATTTATTATTATTATTGTGATTTAATTTGGTTTTTGGATTAATGGACTAGAGTGAGGTGTTGGAGACGTGGCAGAGAGGTTCGGAGGTGGAGCGGGTGAAGTTCCAGAGGTCAATCTCGCTGGCGAAGTCGTGTGCGGGGTTGATGTATGCGGGTGTAGGGGAGGGTCTGGTGAGGGTGGGGGTTGATGAGGGATTTGATGATGATCGGAGGGTGGGCAATGGGAGATCATGGTGGGGGGTGCAGTAGGCGAGGGTGGGGTCGTTGAAGCATGCGAAGTGCCTAGAGGCTTCGGTTTGGCCGTTGAGCTGAGAGGCAACCAAACGGTCCAGCGCAGCCCAGTTGGTGAGGCCTCCTCCACCTGAAGATGGCTCCATTGGGTGAACCATGTTGGGGTCACCACCACTCACCTGGTGGGTTGCGAATGACCCTTCATTGTCCGTCCCCATGTCTGCTGGAATAATGGGATGGTACCCATTATTGTTCTGCTCGTTGTTATTATCACCATTATTACAGTTGCTGCTGCTGTTGAGGTTGTTCTGCTGACTCTCCATGCTTGTGGATTTTGGGCTCTCTAGGCTCGGCAGCTTCATGAACCTGTCGTTGTTCACACCTGTCTCGTAACCCCTCCCCAACCTTCCATAGCTGTAGCTCCCCTCGTAGCTGCTCTCTTCCTTGCAACCCCTCCCCATTTGCTGAAGTATTTGCTCCAAAGCCCCCTCGTCGCACGACTCGAACAACTGGCTCCTTCTACCTTCTCCCGAACCTAAGGGGCTGTCTAGGGTTTTCAGGTTGTTCTTCTTCTTGAATATCCTACACACCACCCACCCTTCCTCCTGACCACCGTCCCCCATCACATTCGACACCTAAAGTCAAGTCACAAACAACAGATTCGTATAAACACATTTGTTTCATTTCACATGTCATAACAGTTGAACTAGCATGTCTAAATGCTTTGACGTTGCAGTTGAAACTGTGATTGTAGACTCATTTTTGAATTGTAGTGAAACTACAGACTATATAACTGACTAACTAACTAACTAACTGACTAAAGTAGTTGGTTTTGTTGGAGTAGTTGCTTACGATATTGGTGTCGCTGGTGGTGTTGTCGTCGAGTCTGTATTCGTGCATGATCCAGTCAGATTTCTGGCCATGTGGGGCTCTTCCTTTGTAGAAAACCAGAGTCTTTCTCATTCCAATCCTCTTTCCGTTGCTGTAAATGACTTTGTCGCGGCCGGTGGCCTTCCAGAATCCGGCAGCGGTGGCGCGGTTGGTGCGGGTTCCTGTGGGGTACTTCTTGTCTTTGTGGCTGAAGAAGTACCAATCATTCTGCGGAGTGGTTCCTATTTTGCATTTCTCTGGAAAAGAAAAAAAAAAGAAGAAGAAAGAGAAACCCCTGAGAATCATGTCATGCATGACGCAAAAAGAAAGAAAGGTGAAAGAAAAAGTGAAGAGTAGAAGAAAAGTTTGATGAATGTGAGACCTTGAATATCCCATGGCTCGAGCTTGTTGAGATCAACATCACGAATAACATCGAGGTCAATCTTCTCGTAAGAGACCTTCTTCCTGAGGTAGTACTGAAGAAGCTCCTCCTCGGTGGGGTGGAACCTGAAGCCAGGTGGGACTTGAGATTGTCCATTGACAGATATGCTCATGTTTTCCGGCATTCAGGTGGGTAACCAAGAGAGTGATCGTTGGTAGCTAGGTAGCTATGATAGGAAGAAGAAGAAGAGAAAGTAACTAGGTAGAGAGTGGTTCTAGATTGAGCGGGGACCCAAAGAGAAGAGAGAGAGAAGGCATTCAAATGGGTACGCTAGAAGGAAAGAGAGATATAATGAGGTGGTGTGTGTGAGTGAGTGTACTGGGATGAGTATGTAAAGGGAGACTATATATATGTGCTGTGGGACACAAAGGAATTAATTGTATTAAAGAAATAAAGGTAAAAAAAATAGTTTTATAAAGGTTGAAGGGACACCAGACACCGGTAACCAATCGGGTATATTGTTTATAATATGATGAAAATGTGGGGTTAGTTTTACTATGGTGGGAGAAGTGCCACCTACCAAGAAAGATGGAGGAAGAGATAGAGGGTTTAACTGTTGAGGGAAAAACGAGTGTGGGGGCCACGTGTATGCGGGTATCACTTAGGGGTCCCACTGGGTTAGACGTTGTGGGCATCTTAGAAGAGTAAGGGCGCACGCCCACATCCACAACTACGACCTCTGACCTTAAAATCTCCATGGAAAACCACCTCTGAAACAACCATGGACCATCGCCAAAATTAACCTCTCTCTCTTTATCTTACTTTTATCCCTTTCTCTTTCATGTTTGGCTTGGGCAACCACCGCAACAAGAATTCTTTTTTTTTTAAATAGAATTATGTAGGGTAGGACTCGGAACATGAAAATAAGAAAAATGTGATGGATGGTAACATGCAACTTGGAATAAAGTTGCTCATGTAAAAAATATGATTTTTTTTTGGCTTTCAATTTCACATTCTCTTATGTTTCATACATACATCATACTTTGTCTCTCTTCCCTCTCAGTAGTTTTCATGCCCAAATTATTCTCAACCATATGCATATTAATATACAAAAAATTTCATGCCTTCATTTTGTATAGGATAATTTTTTATGTACCTTTTACCCACGCCTTTAAAATACCGAGAATTTCAAATCATTTCATCAACTTTTCCACGTATTCACATTGAACGAATATTATATACATACTTAAAAAATGTGTGGAAAATGCGAATACCCCTAATCTACTTCACTCCAACAGAGTACTTCCACATCCTTAAACTGCTAACCTAGCATGGATCTCTCAACTGGGTAACTCAAACTTATTACTTAAGGTTTCACTTATTAGTTAGTACTTTAATATCAATAACACAATTTTAAAGACTTTTTATATATGAGATTTTTAGACATTAAATATTATTCAGTAACAGGAAAACATTGCAGTACTTGAGAATAATTCATATTCATACAGTGCATGCATAGCGTTGAGAAACATGAGTGATCATTGCTACCTATTGCGTAGTATTTTTGATTGGATTTGTAGCTGGTAGACTAATAGTAACGATTAATGTTAATGTTTAGGTACCGAGTGAGTGCAAGCTATAAGCTATCTCACTCAGGTGCCATAGGTAAACCCTCGAGCATTGTTTTCAGCACTAAAATTAAGCAAAACCTACATCTACTTCTTAAAAGCTCTTTTATTAGAAAGTTGAAAAAGATAATGGTTTCTTAAAATTATGAGTTACATATATTTGGTTCATTTAGTTTTGCTCAGATAATCCTTTTGCGTCAGCTTTTTCGTATTGTACAAGGATCCTTCAGTTTCAGTTTTTTTTTCATTTAATTTGGCAGTGTATAAAATAGTTTGGTGAATTTTCGACACTCAGTGGTTATTTTTTCTACAAATTGTCAAATACTCTCATAATTGAAATAAAATATAGAATATTCTTAAATGAAGTGAATAAGGAATCGAGACAAAACAAAGAATAAGAAAATAACAGGTTTTCAACATATAACGTACGTGAGTTACAACCTCTGTCATTGTTACACTACCATCAGCATCAGTCACAATATTATTGATCAAACGCAAAAACAAATCACCACCGTTACTTGACTGTGTTTCGTCAGCAGCTACCCTTCTTTCTTCTTCATCACCCTTAAACTCTTGACCGCATGCTTTTCTATGATATAAACTGAGAGAAGATGGGTCAATAATTGTATTTTAAATTCTACGATCCATTTTTTGCCATAACAGAGTGAAAATGAGCTACACATGACGCCCATATCTGTCTACTATACGCAATTTGGTTCAACTGATTAAGCTTCTCTTTCTCTCTTTTCAAAACTTAACCTTTTGTGCAGAGCTTGTCTTTCACTCTTCACTGTTCATTAAAAACTGATTAATTAATCTTGGGGTAGTCTTATAGAATACTTCTGTATGCTATTTTTTGCAGATAAAAAAGAGAATAACTAATCGCAAGTGTTAGTGATCGATGAATTTGATCATTGAATTAAGTAATCTGTGTTAGATGTTCCTTAATTATAAGTAGAATGTTGTGCATTTCTCAGATTCCAAAAGACACGTGCTCTGTTTTGATGGAGACAATAGTTAATCTTTAAGAAATGTAATCACTCTGCTGTGATTTTTGGCTTTGCAACATATTGTGTTTTAAATTAGATATTAGCATCACCGTTCAGTTTTTCCAATTAAGATAACAAGTTTAGATTTAACTCACCGATTGTTTGATCGAACGACATACTGACTGAACGCTCCATTCTGTACACATAACATAATTTATTTACTAATTTTTCTCATACATGAACGTTTACACAATCCACTAAGCATAAAATTTGTTTGTTTATTTTATTATTTTAGATATATTGTGTGTTGTATGCTGTTTGGTTTACACACTCTCACTCAGATACGCATACTTATATATATATATATATATATATATATATATATATATATATATATATTAATGCAAACATTTGGCTCTATTGAAAAAATTAATGTTTAGTTTTTAAAAATGTTTATACAATAGCTAAAACATCTTAATAATTATTTTTTAGTATATTTTATATCTTTTATTTGATAATTCATATTTTGACTTATGATACTAGTTTGATTAAAAAAAATGTGCCTATTAGTATTTTTTTTAAAAGACTCCTTTTATTAATTTTGGTTTGCGATTCTTGAAATAAAAGTATTTTTTAAACTAAATTAATTATTTTATCAATTTTATCTTTTAAGTCACCATTTTTCTTAATTCTTTTTTTTTTCAATTTGACCGTTTTTTAAAACTAAAATAACTATTATAATACAAAATTATCTAAAAATAATAATACAATTATAAAAGTTATTTAAATTAATTTTATAATTATAAAAGTAATAGTTTTATTAATTTTACCTATCATAAAAATAATGGACTTTTTGACAAATGATAAAAATTTCATCACATGAATTTGTTTATATAATCCATATTTATTTTTTTTTTCTTTTTACATTTTCTCAATGTATTAGGGAAAACAAAGCTCAAGCCAACTACTCTTGGTGACTCGAGTATTGGAGTAGTTGACTGATATTTGCTTTTCTCAAACCTTGACTCTCAAAATATGTATAGTGTGCACTAATTAAAAAAGGATTTTTCACGACATTGATCGATGATGTGTAACAAGTCATCATAGTAAGAAAATGCATGGTGAGAAAATTGCAATTTGTGCAAACTTTTTAATGACGGTTGGCTGATAACAGTCATTCAAAGTAGAAATGACGACAATTATATCACTACAAAAAAAAATTAATATTATCGGTGACCAAAATCCATCAGCAATGCTTGAAATCTGTTGATAAATCAAAATTATCAACGGTATATGGACAACCAAAAATTTATTTGTAATGGTAAAATCTTCTCTTCCAACTCCTTACTCTAAGTCTTTGCTTCGAGTCTCCATTGATTACCATGTGCGACGAAGGAGGAATCCATGTGTGAAGAAGATAGAGGCACAACGACTACTCACTACAATGTTCCTAGATCTACAATTGAAAACAAAGAAGATAAGGAATGGTGTCGATAACACTAGTGACGTCGCTGAAAACATTAAACGATGTGAGAGCAAAGGTGGCGCAATTGTAGAAGGTGACGATGATCCTGTGGTGTTCATGCACGAAGGTAGAGGAAGAAGAGATGTATTCCTAAGGTGGCATGGCAAACTCTGATCATAATCTCAACGACGCTAGACTAATGAAGGAACACTTGAGGGAGAAAAAAGTCCTGGGAGGTGCGATAGAGTTGAAAACATGAGTGTGGTAATTCCATAGAGATGATGAGAAATCATAAACGCTTTTATGATTGAAGAAGTGATTTGGGATGGACAAGAAATTTGTCGCTCTTTTTACTGACAAATTTTAAGATATGTAATTATCGATAGATTTTACTGACAAAAAATCTATTAGTAATTAAAATTTGTATTACTTATAAATTTACTGACGAATTTTACCAATTAAAATAAATCTGTCATAAAATTTGTCGGTATTTAAATTTTAAAATTTGTCGGTAAAATCTCTCAATATTTTAAATTTATCAATAATTTTTTTTCTATTGGTAATTCAAAATATTTTCGTAGTGTATAGTAAATTGTAGTTAAAAGTGGAATGAGGGAGAAATAACTACAATTATATAGGAAACCATCGTTAAAATTTTATGAGAATAGAGAAACGATGGTTATAGGATATATATTATGTGAAAGATTATATCATTTAAAAATCATTTTTTTTATAGAAGATAAATGGACTATATATTTTATATCACATTTACATATAAAGAAACAAACAATTAAAAAAACAGTCACTTTATTTGGTGAGGCTTTTTGTTTGTTTGAATTGAGGAATATACCTATTTAACCTTTTTTTCCCACCTAAACTCATACTTCACGTGTCACATAGTTCAACAAAGAAAGAAACTCTATGCCACTTCATTGCCATTTAGTTATAAAACAATATTTAATGTTCCTAAACATTTAGTTCTGATTATTTTAACAAGTTAAAAAAAAAAAGCCTTTACGTAGTGAGATAAAAGAAAGAATTATAAATATATAAAAATAAAATAAAAAGACGATGTTGAATTATTCCCTAAGTAATTTGTTATGTTTTGATACGGTTTTTCATAGACACATAATATGCATTAGTGTGTTGGTAGCGTCATGAATTGTGAAAGAAATGTATTTAGTTAGGAAAAGTCCACAGGGTCACAGTACTAATCATTTTCTTCCTCCTCTAAATTCTCTCACCCTAATCATTCATTTTTTTGTGATGGACGATGGAGCAACCACTTTTAGTTACTAACCGGCACTTATATTGGTCATCATATTTCATGTCCATATCTTTTTCCATTTTCTTAAATATATCTTTTCTGCTTTCTTCCATGCCATCAAGTCATTCATTTTTTTATATCTCCCCAACACCAACACTTCAAAGTTACTTATTTTTTTTCTTTTACAGTCACGGTTATTATTTTATAAAATGCTTAATTAATCTTTTAAATCAAATGAGACTAACTCAACATAATTCATCACGACAATGATAAATACGAGAAGTTACGAGGTACCGTCTTTGTGTATCCTTAATTATCTTTTGTTTGCGTTCCTAACCGCGTTATTAGTTTGTCAAATTACATTACAGAAACATGATTCCAACTGGGTTGAACTTGTGTAATCATTAATCATTCAACATGATTACCTTAAAAAGAAAATATTTCAACCACTATACCCAGTGGCATAAAAACAACATTGACATATCACCAATATTCACAGAACCTAGAATATATATTTCTCTGCATTAGCAGGTAATGTAATTAATCACGCATTTTCATAAGTCAATCCCAGCAACAAACAACCTTAAATTTCTTTTAAAAATAAATATGCTTTTTCTTGTACAGTAGAAAATTTTACGCTTAATTTTTCTTGCAAATAAAAGTTTCTACCACCAACCATGGAATAAATATATGGTTAGAAGTTTATTTACTAGAAATAAAATCAATTTATAATAGAGTTTAATATGTTTATGATCTCATAACTTTCAGCGAATTTTGGAATTAGTCAATTTCGAAACTGTAGACCGATTTAGTCATTCATCTTTCAAAATACGTGAATCTAGTCATTTGAATCAAATTTTATTAAGTTTATTTAACATGTCAAGCGTGTTTCATAATAGTATTTGACTTAACAAAAATGTGTCAAACAGTATAACAACTCAAATGCAATATTAAAATGCGTATGAAACATCAAATAAATCTAACAAAATTTGATTAAAAGAATTAAATTCACGTATTTCGAAAGATGAAAGACTAAATTGATCCCAAATTTCGAAATGAACTAATTTCAAAATTTATTGAAACTTAAGGAACCAAAAATATATTTAACCCATTTATAAAATATATATATATATATATATATATATATATGAGTATAAACCTCATCTTATCAGTCCATTTTATAGGCTTGAGCTAGGTTCAAATTTCACTTCTCAGAATCATGAGTTAGAGTCTATGTTTGTATAATTTGTTGTTTGTTGAATCTATTATTTCATCCATTAATAGGTCATTGTCGGATTATCCATTAATGTTTATGTTTCGGCTTGAGAAAATGTATTAAAAGTCTCACATCGACTAAAAATAAGATCAATTTACGGTATTTATGAATGTAAAACCCATTTTACTGATTTTATTGGTTGAGTTGGATTTAGAATCCAATTCTTAAGAATAATCACTATGTAGGACTCAATAGATTAACAATAAAAGATGGGAAAAAAAATGAGAGAAACAATATGAGAATTATAAGGTGCACCATTTCAATACAAAGATTGAGATGAGTTTTGGGAAAAAGTTGTGGAAGCATAATTAAACTTTGCTAGTTAATTAGAAAACAGAAAAGGGGACATCATTGATCTCCGACAACCTAGAAGTCGAAACTAGACGACAAAAACAGCAACAACAAGTTGTTACAGTGGTGATGATATGTGTGATCCTAAGTGGCTATTTCTAATATGATTTTGTGGAAGAATATACAAGTCTGCCGCCAGCACTAATTGCACTTTCGACTCACAAAAAAATTATTACCCCAATTGACAAATTGAAACCTTTGCTGTTAGGGTAGTTAGTAATGTGACACAGTGCCCAAATGACAGGGAAAGAATGAGAGAGAGTGAACGATAGTGAGTTTGTTAGAGTTTCTTCCAGACCTTTATCATATACTGCACCTATCTAGCTATATAGTCTTCACTTAAATTAACAATTAAACCCTAACATCTCTAAAATATTACCAAAACAGCACCTTATTTGCAATTTATCACTCTCTCTCTATCTCAATTCATCATCACTGTCTGCTTTTAATCTGAAAAACTTTGTGGTGGTTCCATTGATTTCAGATATTTTTCAAAAGAAAACAGTTTCGTCTGTTTAGTGAAAAATACACCTTCTAGAAATGCCGATGCAAAGTTGTAAAAAGAAAACAACATTTTCACGCAGTGTAATCAAGAGAAAATGGCTCCCTTTTAAAAGAAAAAGTCATAAAGCGAAGAATATAAGAATCTCGGAAAAAACGAATTATTGCATTGTAATATTAAATGTTAAGAAGAAAAAAAAACATGTTTTTATGATGGAGAAGATTGGAATTATCTCGGTTGATTTTTGTGCGAAGACAAACGGAGTTAATTGAAAACTGTGATATGGCGTTTATAGTGAATTGAGAAATGTAGTTGGAAAGTGGGGGTAGCTAGGTTAGCTAGCTATTTTGCATGGGAAGCAACATTGCATATTGGTGCTTGTTTTATGGTTGGGAAGGTCGTACTCAAGGTGAGATGTCAATATAAAGTGTATTCCGTAATCTTAACTAAAACCTTATTTCACCAATTAATTCAAGACATTCTTTAATATCAACATTGTTTAGTAAAATAAATGTTCTAGTCACTACTTCAAAAATTCTAACTTTCTTAATTAATTTCACTGAGTTTTAATTTACATTTGTTGGAGTTAACATACAACTTTTTACATCATCAACTACATTCAGGATTAGAATTAAAATAATTGTCCGCATTTTGTATATCAATTAAAGAGTAATATAATTAATAAACACAATTAATTTAGAAAGTCTCTTTTTCTTAAAAGAAGAAAACAATTGTTTTGTTTTAGATTTTTTGAAAGAGGTAAAGGGATATTTTATATCAAATGAGTGATAAATTATGATATGATTTTTACCTTAAAACCTTTAAGGTAATAAGTTTGTAGGACATTTCTTATATGTTCGTTTTTTATATCCATTTTTATTTAATGTGGGATTGGTTGTGATCGGAGAGATCTCGATATTAGATATCACTTTATTTCTCAAAATTATTAGTAGGATATCGAACTCACGGTCTTTTCCTCCCTTCTCTACCATCTAACCACTAAGTTACCCTATCCTAGATATATATTGTTAATAGAGTCTCCAAACCAACATATATTAAACTAATATTAAAAAATTTATTTAGCTTTTAATAAAATAAATTTTAAATTAAAAATGCATTATGTGCCAATCAAGCCAACATTAAATTAATTTAATTAAAATATCAATTTAAAACTTAATGTTCACGACAATTAGACTTTTGATAAGTGTATAGCATTAATAAATTGCATATTATTTAGATACTTATATTGCATGAATTTAATCACCAGTGCAGAAAGGGCCTTTGGCAGCGGTTGTTTTCAATATTCTGCACCGGTTCGGGAACCGAAGCATATTGGGGCGAGGCCAAAAGGTCATAGCTTTTTGCCTCGGTTAAGAACCGAAGCCATAGAGTCCCCTTCTGCCTCGGTTTTACGTTCCACCCGAGGCCATATGGGCTTCTTTTTTTTTTT
>Ga0209589_1001267_pt1 | contig 41072 bp, 9 predicted proteins | sample CowpeawhiteBW_FD_187525 | JGI IMG/M metagenome (GOLD analysis project Ga0209589, IMG submission 187525) | Root nodule microbial communities of legume samples collected from California USA - Cow pea white BW (SPAdes) (version 2) | ecosystem: Host-associated > Plants > Roots > Nodule | place: USA...
ATATATATATATATATATATATATATATATATATATATATATATATATATATATATATTTGTAACTTGTCAGAAATTTTAAAACTTATAGTTTATAACTATATAATATAGGAAATATTATATTATATTGTAATATATCTATAAATTATTTACACCTAGATCAACTTTGTGTAAGTGATAATCTATTATATTGCTACACCTAAAGTTAATATGTGAAAATGAATCTGACCACTTAAACAATGAGAGCCCTAATAAATTATAAATTTTGAGACATCATGATTATTATCTATACCGCAAACCAATAAACAAGTTTTCCTATCCCCGTATGAAAATCTTCATTTAATATCTTTACCAATATAACCATATATGTTTAACACTCATTTATATTTCATAAGACTAAATTGAAATACTCGATAAACATTATTACGCATAATTCCAATAAATGATATTATAGTTCTAAAATAATATAAATAATACTAAATCTTATGGAGTGATCATAAACACCCATAATGGACTGTGCATTTAGGTATACGAATGCAAGATTGACGACGTCATTTAAAAAGTTTATCTTGATTAAAGGACACAAATTAGAAAAGTGTCTCAAGAACCTTTTCATCTACCAATAATGTCATTCCAGTAACCTGGTATGAATGAAGAGATAAAGTTTTGTTTTTTTTTCTTATAAAAGTGAGGTGAGAGGAGGGACAGATAATGGATTTGTATTCTCTTTTAATAAAATTTAACATATTAATAATTAACATTTTGTTTGTGATATGAGAAAACTGGACGGAGAATATCTTCTTCCTTTTCCTCTTTACTTCAAGCCTTTCCATGAATTCGAATTAATCTACTAGGAACAAGTTAAGAAACAAATGGAATGGGGTAAATCAGGAGTGAAGAGTTAGAACAATCAAATGAATTTGGAAAAATTTGTAAATCATGAGTCTAACCAAGATAAGAGAACTATCCATGAAATTGTTTTTTAGTTTATATGTTTCTCTATTATTTATGTGTTAAATATGTTTTTAGTTTTTAACCTTTGACTTAAAATTTGAATTTGTCATTGTCTGAAATTTTGATATATTTTAGTCCCTAAACTTTCAAAATGAATGAATATAGTTTTTCAAACTTAATTGCATAAATTTTTTTTGAGTTGTCAAATATATTTACCACCAAATATTGAATAGGAAATATGTCAAACTGTATAAACAACTTCAATACTAATATGAAACGCGTTTGACATGTCAGAAAAATTTAACATAATTAAATTAAAATGACTATATTCATTCATTTTTTTAAATTTAGGAGCAAATTTATCGAAGTTTTAGATAAGAATAAATTTCAATTTTAGATCAAAATTCATGAACTAAAAACATTTTTAACTCATTATTTATTATATTATTGTATAATATATATATATATATATATATATATATATATAATTGTTTTTATTTCTTTAAATGTTTAAATTTTTTATAATTTAATCATAATTACAATTGTATGTGTTTTCCAATGTAAGTATATTGTTTAAGGGGAATTCATCTTTAATTTTATTTTTTAACTTTATTTTATAATCTTATTTTGATCATCTTTGTTAAGAAAATGAATTTTTTGTTGTAACTAAAAAATAAAAAAGACTTAAAAAATAAAATTAAGTGATCAATTAATTAAGATCGCTGGTTTTTTATTATTGTTAAAAATGGACATAAATTGATAAATTTTGAAAATTTGAATACCAATTAAGAGCATCATCAATAAATGTTGAAGTAAATTTTTTTAAATTAATCTTCCCGATGAAAGTAAAACAAATATCTTAATAAATATTAAATTAGTAACTAATAAATTTGTTAAAAAAATTAAAGTATACACACATTATAAAATTAGAGTATAAAATTCTCACACGAAAGATTACCTCCTCCTTCATTAAATAAATAAATAATATATTCTTAGACACACATGCTTCCATGAGAATCTTTATCACAAATTTTAATGCGATCGATGCAAATCAATAGTCAACATAAACCATTTATGCGATTATTCATGTAATAACAATTAAAGTAATTTTTAATACAATTATTAAATTTTATATATTTCAGACAAACATTCCTTAAACCGCATTTTAATGTTCCCAACAAACAAAATAAGCTTTTAATTCTTGAGCTAAGGCTACCCTGTCGAGCAGATGCTTGGAAATAATTACATTCGGTGTTCATGCACGTGAATTATTGGAAAAAATTTAAAATATAGACAAAACAAATTAAAAGAAGATGTCATGTCATCTATGATCTACCTGTTCAATATCCGTGAAATTTCTGAGTAATCGGTAAAATATTTTTTATTGTTAAATTTTGATAATTTTTTTGTGTTATTTTTTCATTGGTTTTTTATTTTTTATTTTTAATATTTAAAAATTACTTAGTAAATAACGTATCATTTTATAAGAAAAAATTATCAAAATTTAATAATCAATATTATTGTCCTCTCAAATATATAATAATAGAAAAATGAAACAGAAAAAGTATAAAAAATAAATAAACACGAATTACGTAAATAAAAAAAAATCTGAAGTAACCGCAGTAAAAAGAATATAACTTTTTAAAAAGTGAAAAAGAATATAACTTTTAAGCATATAAAGATATTTATAAGTAATAGACACATAGTTTAGCTAGTGTGGGGTTTGTCTTTCTTAGCACATACCCTATTCCCAAATCTTGGTTATAGGTGCGGTGTCGTTTCTTGGTAACACACACATGACACAACCTCCTTTTTCTACACTCAGTCCCACACTTTTTCATTTATTTTCCCGAGAAACAAATTCTTGTCCTTACCTTACCCTCTTTCTCATTTAAAAATTAAATAAACTATAAAGTAAGAAAAAATCAAGTTTTATTTTCTTTTACAAATTAGTTTAGTTTGTTGTTTTTTTAATCACGTGTAAACAAAATTATTTAAACATATGTAAAATATCTCCGTGGTATAGTCTTACGTTTAATTATTTAAATAATATATTTAAATAAATTTATATATTGGATTCCCCCTCCCACTTAATAATTGTCTTTTTAGTAGTACACGTTTAACTTTTCCTTTCAACTATGTGCTTTTTTTTCTCATCTCTATACCGTGTACATATGTATAATTAAAAAAAAAAAAGGAAGACATTGACCTAGCTTTTACGTCATCTATATATGTATGTCCTTCTTTAACATGTATTTTGATTATTTCAGCAATCACATTTGTGATCAACATAGCCAAAACTTATTTCATACCAAAGAGTGCACGCAAGTTTTTAAGTCAAATATATGTTCTATTATTAGCAACAACAAATAAATGGGAAAAATATTGTTATAAAATAATTGCTATTTTCACCCCTCTAAGAGTCGTGTATTTTTGTATACTTGATCGCTTAAAAATAGCTCACTCCACTTAACTATTGTTCTATTCACATTATGAAAATTGAACTTCAATTATATACTCAAACGGCTTAAGTTATTAGTCATTAGTGTCATAACTTATAAGTAAAAGTTGCAATTTAAACACGTGAGTAAAAGTAATTGCTAATAATCTACTACAATTACTTTCTACAATCCATGATCATTAATTAGAGTGTTAATATCGGGGTGCTTTGTCTTTTCCCGTCACGTAACCAAAGAATTATTGTTAATATGAATCCGCGTGATGAGCATGATGTTCTTAGACAATATCATAATTAGCAAATCCTACTCATAACTCTAAATTATTTGTGTAACACATTAAAACGACAATATTGAAACTTGGAATGTGGTTTTTGAAACCCAATATTTATCCATAAAAAAACTTGAAAAGAGTGTGTTTTTTAAAAAATTTTAAAAAATGGTCATCGGATTCCTCATCACATGCTTCGGAATTCCTTTAAAATTAGGTCATTATTATGCCTCTTGAAGATGATCCCAAGACGGTTTAGTTAACACATAACAAGAATATGAAAATATAAATAAAAATGTAGGTTAATAGGATGTCCCAAAAGCTAACCCTTCCCTAGTCCTACTTTCCTTTCTAAATGTAGAGAACAACCCTACAATGGAGAGAAAGGTAAAGTGCAATTTCAATATCTAAAAACTTTGTTATTTTCTTAGGCTAGAAATAAAAGAAGCACACGAGATGATATTGTGATATGCATCATTTCAATTGTGATTTGAGTTCCACTACACATCAATTGTACCACCTCTTTTTTCTCTTTTCTTTTTTTTATTTAGGTGTGATAGTTAGGTTTGGCGCAATTGATGAAAGAATAATATAGTCTTGTTTAATTTTTTTTAAGTTTGATTTCGTACACCCCTAATTAGCTCAACATATAAGTTATATATAAATGATAAAAATGAATATTTAGTTTTCAGAAACTAATGCACGTGAATATCTTGGAGGAAAATAGTGAAGTGTTGAGTAACTTTAAAAATGTGGGAAGGAATAATGTTGGCAGAGAAGCAAAAGGCATGCAGGATCCCAGTTGATTATAAATAAAAGCTTCAATCATTCTGAGTAAGAAATTGATACTCATATTTCTATAGTTTATACATACTTACTTTAAATACAAATTCCAATGCCCTATGCACAATGTTTTCTTACAACCCTACTATCTTTACTTATTTTGTCTTTTCGTATATCTTGTGGAAAATAATTCACACTATCTATTTTTTAATTGCACCCTCCATCACTACATCTATTTTTAAATCATCTACATACATTAACAATGCTCATTTTCCTCGTTGCTTTTTCTCTACCCTCTCATGTGTCAAAAGTGAAACTCTCATCAAAGAGAAACAAAGTCAAACACTCAAGAATTAATTAATTAACAATCTTACTTTAACTAATCTTTTGTCACACTTGTATAATTCACTCACTCATCCACTTCTAACCTCCGTTTCTCCAACCATGAAGCATAAAAAGATAAGAACATACAAAAATTAATTTAATGCTTATTACTTAATTCACTGAAAGTGGTTAAGTAATTTTTTTCACCTGATATTAACGATCAATAATAAACTTGATAAATATTTCATGCCAATATTATAAGAAAGTATTTTAATTAATTATGTTGGTGAGGATTCAATATTCTGTTAACAATCAGATTGTTGGGTTCGATTTCTACCACTAACCAATTTAGTTTAGAAAAGAAAGTGGTATTGGGTCTTTCGATGATTATCGGAGAGATTTAACACTAATGAGACATGAGTCTAATTCACATATAAGATATTGGTATCATTCTCAGCCCAAAACCTTAAGACAATGAGTTTATAAGTCTTCATCTTTATATGGTGCTCAACTTTCTCATTTTTACTCGATGTAAGACTTAAACGCAAATTTGAATTTTCACAGAAGATTGTGATTAACTCCCTTATTAACAAAAACTAACATCTAATAATTATCGATAAAAAAATATTAAAATGATAGATATCTTCGTTTAGTTTGAGGGGTTCGGTGACGATATCATTATTTTTTAATTATTTCTCACAATCGTTTTCAAGATAGAGGAAACAAAAATCCGTAATTTGATCTTAAGAATTAAGATATCTTAGAAGTTGAATCAAGGGGTCAACTCAGTGTCTGAGGGCATAATTCTAAATTCTAAAACAATTATAAAAATGGAATCAGATGTACTGTTGAAACCTACTACTGTCTAACAAAAAGTTGTGAAAAGGATAGTTTCGACACTGATTGATTCACAATAATGAAGAATTTGTAAGCCAAAATCAGTTTATTCAAAATTTTAAATTCAAAACAAATAATTAATAATGTAACTAGACATTTAAATCGATTTAAAATTTATGAAATGACGCACCTACCTCGCATGTGTACAATTTAACGTTTATATAGTTTATCTATTTAATAAAACATAATACCAATACATATATGTCTTCAATAATATTAACGGATGATAATGTTATAACATACCAGACTTAATCCTAAAGTAAAGTTAAGGATCAAAAGAGTTTCACAGGTGACTTTTAATTAAAGCATGTCTTTTGAAAGATTTTGAGTTTATACTGGTGTGACAATGCCCATGGAGCAAAAGAAAGGGAAAACTTTTAAAAATTATTATCTTTGTGAATCATTACTTCTGAAATTAAATAATGAATATTTATTTTGATGAAATTATCATCTAGGGGTTTACTTCACAAATTCTTAATTAAATTTTTAATTTATAGTTAAAAGTTAAACCTACCTTCCTAATCCTTTGTGTACATATGCAATTTCAAACAATTTAATTATGAACATTATACGCGAATTACCTACAATTATCATACAAATTGTCAGTGTTGATATTCCAAAAAATATAAAACATCTATACTATTTCCAACTCATTTAATCAAATTGAAGTATTAAAAAAAATTACCGCAATAAAATTTCCCCAGCAAATCTAATTAGAAAAATATTATAATTACTCTCAGTTGAAATACCTTATGTCAAATTTGATCTATTAAGTGAATTTATCAAATTCGTTAAACGCATCAAGATCTGTCCAAGATATAAAATTTGGATGAATCATGGTTCTGTAAATGGCATATATTAGGAAGATTATGCAAAAATAACAAATTCTTTAAAATCTTTCCAAAACAAATTTCAATTTCAAACTACTTGATTAAGTTATTCCAAGAAGTTTAAAAATGCATAAAATAACACACAAAGTATGGTTTGCATAATGACACTAATGTCATTTAATATAATCATGTTAAACCCAAATTCAGAGATGTAAAACCAATAAAAACACCAACAATTCCAAATTAAATTCAATTATAAATTGTATATTAAAAACATAAAAAGCATTTACACATCATAATTTTAAATTAAATTGTTTTATTTACCTCATTAGGATAGTTAAAGTACTATGTAAAAGAGAGACGAAAACTCTCAAGGTAGGTATCACTAAAAATGCTAGGATCAAACGCTTACTATATTATACCAAATAATTATGGTCATTAGTTAGGATGCAATTCTTTTTACTTAAGAGTGTAGGTAGTAGACTAAACACACTTGGATTGTGACTTGGCCCACCTACCTCTGCCACGGGACAATTGTACAACCTATAATAATCTTTTTCTCAACAATTGTCCTACTTAGAATTTCACTTAGATTGTGACTTGTTCCACCTGACTTCCGCCATGAAAAAATTGTGCAACAAAAAAAATACAAAAAAACAATGGCATTAATTGAGAGCAATATCTCTCCACAAGAGACAGAAGTGATACTGAAAACATTTGCAATTTAGGAGTAATGAAATTTTAGACAAAAACAATTACTGTAAATTCAGTTCTGATGGGATAAAATTACTTTATATTTAATTATTTTTTAATTATAATGGTTTTCTCTTAAAAAAAAATACGAGAAACAAAATAAAAGAATGAAGACAGAAATTTGAAAGAAAGTTAGAGGGAGAAAATGGGCCAAGGCCCATGGACTGTCACAATTATACCCAAAAATTAAACTAATAAAGATGAAAATATATTTCTTTTACAGTGAAAAAGGTTCATATTTTTCATCATTCTTACCATTACTTTAAATATTTATTTTCTCACTTTTATTTTTCGTAGTATGAAATAAACTAATCAAGTTTCTATATTTTCTTTTCATTTACTGTTTCACGTGTGTAGCCTAATTTTGATCAATTTCAACATACACTTTGGACATTGCATATTGTTCGGTTTTTTAACCAAATTAATGTATTTTTTTAATTTATCAAAATACATAAAATTTTAAAGAATTACGAATATGAGAAAATCGTGCCATTTGTCATGATTTTATTATGTTTAAGTCGTGTTAAATTAATATGACTAATATAAAATATTTTTTAAACTGAAATTTGTGTTAAAACGGTATAACTTTAATTTATATTTATACAGTTTTATCTTTAAAAACATTAGATAAGTTTATCTAAATATAACTTTTTCACAATGAAATTGTATAACTTAACGTGACTTGTCCATATTTATAAAAACAAAATTAGCTTTGATTAAAAAAAAAAAAGTTTAAACTTGTCATTTGTTTTATGTGAGAATACATTGAGAAGGTGAAGTATAAAGTAGTAATATATAGACTCATTATCACGAGTGTTAAATCTGTTTTCTCCATTAAACCTATTAGTCTAAAAGACTTTAAAAATTATTATCTATGCTTCAATAATTTCATTCCAACCAATACTAGTCGAACCACACGCTTTACAATAATGGTAATCTAGATTATAAAAACACCAATGAAGGTTTATGTAATTAATTAATAAGGATTATATTGGTGTTCTAGAAAGACAAAAGTTTCAATTTTGCCAGTGATGTAACTCGTGAAAATCTCGTTAAGTATCTGTGCCAGTGCTTATTAACTCGTGCGAGGCATTGCTTAACACAATTTGTTTCAGACTCAATTTATTATAATTTATTGAAATAAAAATATTTAAAAAATAAAAAAGGTGGAAAGAGATCGACCTGAAAAAGTAGTTAAGGAGGTGAGATAGGCGGTTTGTGGGCCCGGGTTGGCTGTAATAGTCCGAAAAGAGTTCTATACAAAGGGAACTCCTTTCTATTTGGGCTTTTCAATATTTGACAGTGAGCTAAAGTTTTTGGACACAACTACTCAATCCTAGTGCTGTGGGCCCAATCCCGGGCCCACTTTGTCTTCTTTCCGATACACATAAAGCAAAAAGCCAAAAATTACACCTCTCTTTTTCCCTCTCCTTTTTTTAAAGAGTAAATCTCCCTATTCCAAAATCAACATCGGGTCCATACTATAATTATTTCTCTTGCTTTTTCCTTTTTTTACTCGTAAATTCACACAGCCACAAATTTTTAATATTCTATCATTGCTTTTAAACATGCTAATTAATTACCACGTCATGCTCACGTCACTCGTGACATTGACAATCTCTCACCAACCCTACCCTTAATCACTCAATATAAAATATCGAGGATAAACTAAGTTTTTGTTAAACGTCATCAATAAAGAGGTATACGTATACATGTACGTACGTGTTTGCATGCACTTTATACATACGTACGTGTTTTGAACTTTATACGGTCGTTTTCTCTTCTTGCGACTTACGTGATATTGGGAAATATACGTATAAGAACCTTTTAATTAACATTGGTAAAGGCAATATATAGCATCGTTAAACCCGTGCACTGGGTTTTCGGATTTAATCATCTTTTGTTGAATGGAACCACTTTTATTTCATTGTGGAAAAAGCTATAAAACGACAACAAAAGTAGACATTGTAAAGCAGACATTTTATTGAAGGTTAAAACTGTTGAAATAGTTAGTAACTTGACGAAGCAAGTGGTGGGTTAATAAAAACATGTGCTTCTTCAAAAGGAAGGAAAACGTGAAATAAATTTTATGTACTAGTCAACTTAACACAAACCATTCAACTCACAGAAATTTCAGACTTGAATTTATTATTATTGGCATATTTGAATTAGGAAAAAGGAAGTAAAAGGAAGAAAGGAAAAAAAAAAAGTAAAATAAAAGTGTAGAAAGTGTAAAGATTTTGTTGGCTGTTTGACATGAAATAAATTAATTTTAATCATATATTATGTCAAGGTGACATAAATGTTAATCATACAACTGATTAATTATATTGAATAAAAATACCTATATTTCCTATTTAGCATAATTATGTCGTGACACTTAAAAACATTATTTTTTAAAAATGAAGTTTCTCACAATCAATTATAAAAAAGAAGAAGATAAAATATGGTTGAACTTATAGCTTTTACAAAAAGAAATTAAAAAATTAAAAAAAAACGTAAAGTTTTATTTTTCTTCCGAAGAAGTTTTTCCTATGAATTGTTCTTCGTTACAAGTGAATGAACATGACTGGTGTATGTGACATTTTGTTGCAAAGAAGTTAGTCGTTTTCATTGAATCACATGTTTTGAGGCATCACTCCTTCATTTCAATTTGCTTCCGTTCCTTGCTTCTCATTGTACAGTAGCAAAATGATAAATTAACCATTTGCTTGTATTTGATTTTTTTTTTTTTTTATGATTAGTTTTTCATTTCTGAAATTTTTATTTAATTTTGTAATTAAATTTATCATGTTTAAGTTAGACTAATTTCTTATTCTTTATTATTTTTTATCTTAAAATCGAAAATAAATTTGTTTTTTTTTCTATTTAGATAATCATGAATAAATGATGATATGTTGCAAAAATAAGCCGTGCCTAAAGAAATGCTTTTGTTTTGGAAAACTCATTCTGGAAAAATGGTTTCAGAAAGTATTATATACATTTCAGAAAACTTATTTAAGAGGTCCAATTTTTTTAAAAAAAAAAAACTTGTTCTTTAAAACATTTTATAAGTTTTAAAAATCCTATTCCATTAATCTTGTTCCAAAAATTAAGAAATTTTGTTTCAGAAATTATATTCTGAAATTTTTAAAAAATTTGTTCCAGAAAATTTCAAAAATAAATAATCCAAAATAAATAATCTTGAATCCTTCTTTTTATGGTCACGTGAAAATTTGGGGTGCACAAAGAAATTGTAGGGCAAGAACAAAAGGCCCTAAAGGAGCCGCCAATGTCATAATTTGGCCCAGTTCAATTGGATCTGTCAAGTCTAGAATTAAGCCGAAAATATGTTTCCACCAAACCGATCCAGACCCGAAACATTTCAAGTCGGATCGCCTCCGATAATGTTCTGTTTGTGAGAGAGACACAGTACAGGTGATTCTGATTTCCGTCCCAAGAAGAAAACCCTTCTTGCAGAAAAAACCCAACACCATTTTGTGTATTTCTTTTCCCATATTTGTCTTTTTTTTTTTTTTTTTTATCTCTCTCTCACAGATAATAAAATGCAAAAATTAGCAATTTTCCGAGCTACGAGGTGGCTATGTAGGAGCTTCTCGGGCATTTCTTCAAACCCATTGCGGGTGTGTGTCGTTGGAAGTGGCCCTGCTGGTTTCTACACTGCCGAGAAGGTAAACCCTAATCTTTAGGCTTTCAATGTGAAAATGGATAACTGTAACCGAATGGGTTCTTTGTAGATGTTGAAGGCGCACCAACAAGCACAAGTTGATATCATTGACAGGTTGCCCACACCTTTTGGGTTGGTTCGCTCTGGTGTTGCACCCGATCACCCTGAAACAAAGGTCCACATTCTTGTTTCTTGCACCGTTTTTCTATTTCAAAATTCACTAGCACTGGTGTTTTTCATAATGTATGTGATGTTAATGGGATCTTTTTTGCCTGCAACGGAGTGGGGAAGAAAAAGAAGTTGTTAGTTATATTATGTTATAGCTATTTAGATGTTTTGGTTTTGTAGTAGTGAAAAAAGAAATGGTGTAAAATCCTCATGCCACAGTAGTTCCTAAAATTAAAAATTTTCCGCCTAGTCCCTGATCAAACCGAATTTGTGCAATCGCGAGAATCATGTGTTCACACACAGTCAGTAGGTTGGATCTTTTGGATGAAGAATGGGCAACTCAAATCTTCTATGTGTGTTAGTTCGATTTACTAAATTAATATAAGCTGTTCAATCTTTTTCCATTGGTTCCAATACGCCGATTGCATAAATGTTTAATTCTAATCACTGCAGATATTTGGATATGTGATGGCTATATATTTGGTGTTGTGATTGTGAGGGATTAATTTGTCTGGTGTATGTGGACTTATATGGCTATGATTTGTGATTCTTAGGGACTAGAATGGGGCTTTTGCTAGGAACTACTGTTCCAGATGACAAATTTTTTAAGGATGAATTTTGAGGTTTACTTGAAGAAATATTTCAAAACATTATTTTTTATTTTTATGGTGTTGTGGATTTCACTATTTTCTTTGGTGAGAGTAACACCATTGAGCTTAGTTTACCAGAAAACTTGCAACAGATTGTCATCAACCAGTTTTCAAGGGTGGCACAACAAGAACGATGCTCATTTTTGGGTAATGTGACCCTTGGATCAAGCGTTTCTCTCTCTGAATTACGTGAGCTGTATCATGTGGTGAGGCTCTAATTCTTGATTCTTTGTGTTAATGGTAACAAAGTGTAGATATTGGTCATTTGTACCATCGTTTCAATAATCAGTTTCTGAAGTTGGGCAGGTTGTCCTTGCATATGGCGCTGAAAGTGATAGAAGTCTTGGTATTCCTGGGGAGGTAACTTCGATTTATTACTTTCGTTCCTGAATTTGCTAGAGTTTTTGGTGTTCTAATGGCATAAGCAATATCTTAATGTTCATTTATTATGTGATGGCTATGCTAGCTGATAGTTTGAGTCACTCCTATTTCAATGATTTTTAATATTCTTCTCCTTCTCAGAACTTGAAAGGGATACATTCTGCTAGGGAGTTTGTTTGGTGGTATAATGGGCACCCAGATGGACAAAATCTTGAGCCAGACCTAAAGAGCACTGATTCAGCTGTAATCCTTGGTCAGGTACCTTTACCTATCGTGTCCTACCATTCCAAAGCTGTATTAGTTTCTTTCTAGAAAAAAGACAATCTAATGAATGTTTAGACTAAAAAGCATACTTGTGATGTGAAAATGGATTTTCTATAGATATAATTTTAACTTGGATTTAAAGTTTTTATTTAATTTCAGGGAAATGTTGCTTTAGATGTTGCAAGGATTCTTTTACGACCTACCACTGAGTTAGCAACAACTGATATTGCCAGTCATGCTTTGGCTACCCTAGAGGAGAGCTCTATCAGGTTCTTAGTTGCATTAGTTGAAGTAACCAGATAGTCTCATTGGCATCTCGTATGTTGCCTTCTGTAATATAAGCAATATTTCAGGGTGGTTTATTTGGTTGGAAGACGTGGTCCAGCACAAGCAGCTTGTACTGCAAAAGAACTACGTGAAATTCTTGGTAACTTCTGCATCGACTCTTATACCTAGTTAGTTTAGCGATCTGGTTTTCTTGTTCACATTTGTTAGATACTTTGATTTGGTTTTGATTTTGGTTTTTTCCTATGGAACTGTTTTGAAAAATGGTTATGCCTCCGCTATGTGATGTACTACATAATGCTTTAGACTTCAAAGTTTCCTTTGTAAACTAATACTTTCTTAATTTGTATCCCTAGTAATTACCTTGCTTGTTCGCTTCCAACTTCCCATTGATTTATGCGAGTTCAGTCCCTTACTGATTTCTTCCAAATACTTACGAGTGCTTCTTACTCATGCACCTGTTTCTAGTTACTCATAGGCCTTTAATTTCAAACCATTTACAACCTGAGGACTCGGTCTGAAATGAAATGGAGCCCTTATCATCACTTTTTTCTTACAATCTGACATGTTGTAATTGGTTTCTCATCTTGATCTGTATTAGTGCCGATTACTTCCTACTAATTTATTAATTGTCATATACTAAGAGTTACATGCTATTTCATGATGGAAACTGAAGCTTTAAGGTCTATTTTACAGGTATTCATAATGTTGATATTTTAATTCAGGAATCTGATCTACTTTTAACCCCAGTTGATGAGGTATAAGATGAATCTACTTTTAGTTCTTTAATCACTGTTTTCAATCATCTTCACCCAAAAGCATGGAGGACTAGGATTCCCTTAGTACCATATGTTTTCTAAATTCCTATTTTTCTTATCTAAATTAAGAATATTAATATTTGTATTTTGATAATAAAATAATGTTGATTCCTTTTCACTGATGTTATCTTATATCTGTGTTGATGCTGTCAACTGGGAAAGGAAGAACTTAAGAGTAACCGAATACAGAGAAGAGTTCACGAGTTGCTATCTAAGGCTGCTAAAGCAAAACCTAAGCATACCAGTTTGAACCAGCGTGAACTCCGTTTCATCTTCTTCCGTAAGCCAAATGATTTTCAGGAGTCGAAAGAGAGAGCTGGCCATGTTTCTGGGGTGCACTTTGAGAAGACGGTTCTTCAGGGTAATTTTTGTTTGTCCAAATATTTACTTTTTACTTTGAAGTTAGAGCTCTATAGTATTGGCGACAAAGTAATATATAAAGTTGTAAGTTGTACAGTACTGGGCTTTCGTAAAATGCTTAATATAAGCCATTTTTAAAGCTTTGCTATATACTAGTACATTTAAGTCCATAGTAGTCTATTGTGCAATGGATTACTTGTGATTTCTGATTCAGCTAATTATTGCAGGTGTTAGCCACGGCAAACAGATTGCCATTGGAACTGGAGAGTTTGAAGATATAAAATGCGGGTATCATCTTATTTATGATTACTAATTGTCATTGCTTGACATGAAATCTTTTCTGATGGTAGCATTATAATCAAAGATCCATGTTTTTTGATAATCTATATACATCATAAAGAAATTGTTATTATACTCTTTAAATGACTGATTGCAGCCTCTCAAGATTTTTATTCATCTATTGTTGTCACACAATGTTGAGAGTAATAGTATGGTGCAACTGGCTGGCTTTTTGTAGGATGGTACTTAAGAGCATTGGTTACAAATCAGTACCGGTTGATGGCTTACCTTTTGATCATAAGAAAGGTGAATGAGTAATCGATGCTCTCAATCAATTCAGTTCTCATCTAATTCTTTGTTAATCGATGTTACATATTCTTTGGTGAAGTATTCACGTTTAAAACAGTGTTTATTAAAAAATGACTAATTCTAGAAGAAATCACCTTGTTTTTAAAGGTGAAAACAAAAAATGTAATAGAAACATTTTCCCATACCAAACTTCCCCAAACCGTTGGAAACAAATGATGTAGTTTTGTCGATCCTATGGTTTCAATTGGGAAATGAAATGAAAACAAATAGCATTTACAATACTTTCTTATTCTTAGGCTTAGAAGAAGTTTACACTCTCCTGAAAATAGTCTTCAGTGTATTTTTCTTGGTTTTTCATGGCATGATTTTGTAATTACACTATTGTGTTTCACTTGTCTAGTTGTGTTTTTTACGGGTGTTCCTTGACAGATAAGTAAATGGATTGTTGCTCTTGTGTTGATGTATTTTTATTTTCTACATTCTTCTCATTGTAGCTATAGGACTAAGATTTTGGCGGATTCCCAACTTTCCTGGTTTGTGTCTCTCCTGTTTTATAAAAAACATTTAGATGGAACTTTTTCAGACATGCCGAGAAACATGATGTGTGGATGTATGTAAACGTGTGATCTGACAGGAGCTCATAGTTGTGTATATATGATGGTTACCTTTCAGGTATAGTTCCAAATGATAGAGGTAGAGTGTTGAGTGACCCTTCAGATCCCAGAGTCCCTGAAAAGGGCTTGTATGTTTGTGGCTGGCTGAAGAGAGGACCAACTGGCATTATTGCCACAAACCTGTATTGTGCGGAAGAAACTGTATGTATCTTATTCTTTTCTATCATACATATTATTCCCATACCAGTTAAACTTACAGAAGTAGCAAGATGATAGTGAAATCAATTATAGTAAAATGTCTTGGTAATTGTTATACTTGTGCAATAAATTACTTACGTAAGTTTTGTATTTTGTACTCATTTTGACTTGATAGGTTTCAAGCATATCCGAAGACCTTGAAAAAGGAGGGTTGATTTCGTCATCAGCCCTGCGAAAACCAGGCAGGGACGGACTTCTCCAGCTTCTGCATGATAGAAATGTCAGAATAGTTTCATTCGGTGATTGGGAAAAGATAGACTCTGAAGAAAGGAGGCTTGGAAGTTTAAGGAACAAGCCTAGGGAAAAACTTGCCACCTGGGATGAACTATATAAAGCTACCTCATAATTAATCAATTATTTCACATGATACTTCATTATTTTATGCTTCATAAACATCTTTTCGTACCCGAAGAACGGTAAAATACACGAAGAAGCTATAAACTTTTAGGTGAAGTCATCCCTGTGTCTGTTGTAATGCCCTCAATTATTTCTTAAAATTTTTGAATCCCTTTGAAGAGTTCTTTAGTTTTAATTTTAGTATGTAAGTGAATAATACAAAATTTAATTTCCCAATTGAACACGTTTGAACTACAATATGTTGATGTATTTCATGAAGCTCTCTGAAACGGGTTTCTGATGATTCCCTTAGTAAGAGAGGCTGCTAAGTCCACGAGAGTGTTTGTGCTACGTATCAGCTTAAATAGAAAAAGAAACACTGCTTTCAATATAGCTTATTACTAAGAATTTAATAGGCATGTCTTCTGTAAAAGCTTATCAATCAGAAATTATCCTTATTATGAATTACCATAAGGTTTATGATTGAATACAAATAGTATGAAAAATCTGTCGGTCTATCTTTTATTTCTTCCTTTACTTCTTTTTAAATGGAATTTCAATTCACAATGATAAAATTGTTGTCTTGCTCACACACCTGATTGTTAATGTGAATACATAAGTTTAATTTATGTCATGAGAAGGAATAAAGTCCTTATTACATTTATTTTTTTATGCTTTCTTCCCATATTTTATTGTGTCAAACATCATAATTTTTTAAAGTAGAAAAAATGATTAGTTCCACCTGCAAATCAAAATTTTCAGTGTTTCCATTTTTGGTATATTATAAAGATATTAATTTAGTGTGGCTTGAAGGTAGTAGCCATAGCTATTTGTCTCAAAAGTCAAATTAGCACTTGCTACAATTTCTTTATACGTTCAACTCACTGCTCAAGTCGTCTCAAAGTCTTCCAACACAGAATGCTCAAAGTCTTCCACACTCCACAATCACATCATTATGTGTCATTCAATGCTTTTCAAATATTCTTTACCTTTCAATGAAAAATGGCTTATAATAATGGTGGATGTTGCTTCCCAATTCAGAGTACTAGAATTGCAACAATACCCAAAATGGTTAAAATTAGGACTGTGGTTAACGAAGGAAATATAGGAATATTTCACTTTTCTGATGATCACGTTTCACTTTTATAACTTTCTAAACTTCAAAACTGTGTGCTCGATTTGTTGGGCTCTTATGAATTATAAGTTAACTCAAATAATATATTTAATGTGAATTTTAACTCAGTATCGTGAGAATATATTTGTGCGTTATATTTTTGTATATTATTTATCTCGTTTATCTATAACATTTGAAACTCTCATTTTAATACTTGGTTTACTTGTAATGTTTCTTTGAAACGTGACCATACATCATAGACTCTTAATTAAAATTTATTTAGTTTACCCATAAGTCCCTCACCTCTATGGTACTTTTCAAATACGATGTCAATTGTTAGGTTCTTGAACAAGATAAATACATTGTATCAAGATATGTTTCATGTTGATCATCTATATCTAGAAGTCCTTCTCACTAGACAATTGTAAATGTCAAACTTAATAATCATGTCTTTAATCCTTATTAACTTTCTTTTCTTATTTTTCAAGACAATGTTTATTACCCGATTCATTTCTCAGTAACAAGAAAAATAATTTTACTGGATCCATAATACATATGAATACAATATATATATATATATATATATATATATATATATATATATATTAATTTAATGTAACTTTTAACATTAGTATGTTCATGTATTTTAAATATAGGCTTACTAGTTTAACTAGTGACCTAAAAACTCACTAACTTTATCAAATTGATATCTAGGAAATATTATTTCAATCCATCAACAATATAACATGTTACATTCTTTTAGTAATAATATTAAGATTATTCAATAATAAAATGGTGAAATAAAAATTGTTACATGTTCAATTTCGAGACTTTTCATAAGACAATTTTTTAAGGTAGAGAAATAAAAAGGAAAAAAAGTTCTATGATAAATTGTTGATAACATTATCCTACTTTAATTTCATAGTTGATTATTGATACGATCTTATCCAATAGTATGATCGTTTCTGGATATGAATCCTTAAGAAGCACAACAAAAATAAATCAGAAAAGAACAAAGAATAAAATAGGGGTAAAAGACATCACAATTTAACAAATTGATAAGTCAGGTATAGATTCGTCACAAAAATATTAATTTTTAATAATTATCAGAATTTTAATCCAAAAAATAAGAGAATTCTCTCTCAAATAATGCAAATGCATATAATATGACTCTCTTTATATCAATTTTTGGTACCTCTATATATAGATACATAAATTTAAGAAAACATATAAACCCTATAAGACTTGAATCCAAAAACATAAAACATAAAATAATCTCTAAATGAAAGCTCAAAAAGATAAAAACATAACCAATTTCTAAAAGAAAGTCTAAAACATAAAAACACGTAACTAATTTCTAAAAAGAAAATTCAAAATCACAAAAAATAAACTATAAGTCATACCATAATATCTCTAAAAGTAAAAAGTTAAATATGTAGAGTGAAGCTAATGTAACTGAAATTTAAGGAAATAAAATAAAATTATACATGGAAATACGTGATTTCCATTAAGAAACAAAAACAAAGATAGAAAAACATCAGAACCAAAAGCTTGTAGCACAAAATTCTTATCTCAAAAACAGGTTTCCAAACACCGCTTAGCAACATAGATAACTTTTTAAAATCTTAACATTTTTTTTTATAATTTTAATTTTCGTGGACTGCTAATTTTGTTTCTTTTCATAAATCTTATAATTTCATTCCTTTTGTTTTTGAGACCCGACCAGCAGTATAGAGCCTTGATCCTATGTAAGAAAATAGGTGCGTTGTGATGACTCATTTTGTGTTATGTGCATACGTCCCACACTCATTGGGTTGCCACTAAAGCTCTCTTTTCGGCACAACCGGTATTAGTGGATGCGATCAGCTCTGTCATAATACGTGTGCCTGTGAGAAAATAGAGAAAAAAAAAATAAAAATTACGCTAAAAAGGAACTTAATTAGTTTAATTTTTATTAGTATTTATATTATCTTTCGATTATTTATTACTATAATAAAAAGGAAAATTATTTATCATAAATATTTTATAATCGGTAAATGTTATTGAGAGGGTAACAAGAATTAGTTTCAGGATTCTTACTCTTTAATATAAACATATATTGCAAGATAACTTAAATAATTACATATGATTGGAGAAATGTTGTAATAAATAAGCTAAATAACGAAAATCGAGATAGTTTGAAATATATATAAATATATATATATATATATATATATATATATATATATATATATATATATATATTGTAAGAAAGTGATTTGATTAAAAAATATTTAAAAGGAATATTTTGATGAAAGAAAATCAAAATTGGTTAACTTTGATATGCTAGAGAAGTTTATTCAAAATATCAGCTAAAATAATTATTAAAAGTTGAATTATATAGTGACTTTGTTATGATAATAATTTGTTGATGCGTTTGAATTATCATAAGTGGAGAACTTGAGTGTTTTAAATAACTTTTGAGAAGTGAAGAAAAAGACTTATGATGTAGTGAAAATTTTCAAGGACAAAAGAGTTTTTGAGATGAGGTGAAGGATGAAGTAAAAGACTAATTTTACGTTTCTAAAATACAAAGTTAAGTTAGTAATACAAATTTTTAGATATACAAAGAATATTGATTTTAATAAGAATTTTTCATCTGTGAGGAAAATGTCACTCATTAGAACTAATTAATCTTTTGAAAGAGTTTACTAAGAAGATTCAGCAACAATAAAATATAAGTCAAATTTACATAAGAGATCTAACTAATGAAATATAAGTTGAATTTACATAAGAGACCTAACTTTAACTTGAAAAGAGACTTAACTTTAACTTCAAAAAAAAAAACCTTCAAACAATGAGTTTAGACTTAGTTGTATTCACAATATTTTTTTCCAAGATTTTTGACGCAACAAAACACTTACATCTTACTTTTCCTCTTTTTTTTTTTCTTATTTAAAATTTCTGTATTCCCTTTAATTTATCACATTAATTTTTACTTTCTTTTTTGATTCTTTCTTATTTTAAAAATACAAATATAATCATGTATTTGTTTATATAAAGGTTCATGTTACACAAATATGTAGGTCACAACTCATTTTCAAGATTCGGGAACAAGACAATTACACGGTTCCTCCTTAAATGCGAAGGATATTTAATGTAAGTTGTTTCGCTTTTTCTCTTTATTTAAGGCATTTTTTAGTTCACCACGTTACTTTTTACCTTCTTTGTTTATTTTAACGATTATTTCTTATTTATAAAAATATAAATATAACTATACATTTATTTATTTATACAGTTCAACACATCACGTCACAAAATGAGTTCATTATAAATCAAGTTACATTCAAATAATTTATGTAAACGTGAATATAGTGTTAATTTGTTTAGATTAAAAAAGTTATGACATTTAAAAAATTCTTATTTCCTTGAATTTTAAAGACAAAAATCATAAACTCTAAAGAATTCATATTTTACATAAAAGCTACCTGTGAGAGTAAACATTTATTTATTTTTCGTTTCGAAAAAGAGATTCTATTATGCATCCGATATAATACTTCAACATATTCCTTCACCTTATCTAAAGTTCTCTTTTTCTCTTACCCTCTTATTTTTTATTTAGACTTGAACTCTTCTAAACCACCACCATCCTCGATATCCTCTGAACCAAAGAGGCTCAGATTATGTTCTTGTACGGTGTCACGGTACACTCCTATCGCTCTACCCAATTAATAAAGCGAAGTTAATGAAATTAAAGTAAAGTTTGAAAGAGAATAAAATCACTGAATATATGTTCCAACATACAGATTTTTGTTCCTAATCCCCCTACGTACCTATGCTATATATCCCACTACTCCACCGTCCATCCAAATAACCAACCTTAGCATATTATTTATATTGAGGACCTTGTTACTTCTCTTTGAACAAGACAAGGTAAAAGGGTGATGCTGATTTGTGATGAGACACAAATGTTAGATTTACCTTGGTAAAGAGCAATCAATTTATGTCCCTCATGTCACACTCTTCTCTTTCTCAACTTCACCTTGTAGTTAATCTAGCAGCTGGCACACCATCATGATTGCACATACTTTACTGATGTAGGGGAAAAGAATAGGCCATGGGTCCAGTATTATTAGACCACCAGGGTGAAATTCCCATCTCCTGATTTCATGCTACAAGAGAAGAGTATGCTCAATGGTAATCAATAAGTTTGAATAATTCATGTTTGATACAGTCATCTTTGATTAGACTTTAAATTTAATTCAATTGTTTCAAATAAAGGTGACATTAATTATTCTGTGACAGAGATTAAGTGAATTAAAACATAATTGAATCGTGACACTTAAACTTATATTATATTTTTAAAGAAAAAGAGTTACATTCTGACTAATAACTACAATTTTTTATCTAACTATTATTTTATTTCAAATTAACGTGAAACTTTCTACAACTCATACTAATACATTACTACCTGGAGGCTTTTAGAGTTATATCTGAAAATTCATCTGTGGTACGTAGGTGACAAGATTAAGGACGTTGATATGACCCTACTCTGTGGTAAAAGGATGAATGTGAATTCCATTTAGCAGAAATAAGACCTGACTTGGGTAGTGGTGTGCTTGGATTGCACTCACATCACAACATAGTGTAACATTCAACCTTCCTTTTGCCACGCCATCAATAATAATTTCAGCTCCTAAAATGATGTTATATGTTTAAATTTTGAATGTGTTGTTTGTTTATGCCCTGCGATTCAACACTACACTGTTTTTATTGTGGCAGTACATCCATGCGCAATGAAGCCCCAGCCACTCCATACACGTGAAAGAACACACGCCTTTGCATGATGGGACTTTCTTACTTTTGCGTATTATTATCATTCTTAAGATCTTACTCTCACAACATTTTTTTTTTTCATTCACGAAGCCCCTCCCCCCTGACTGAAAAAACAAACCAATGATGAAAAGTTTGGATGTGATCTCTGATTGACGTGGAAAGAAGATGGTTCACTCTACCTACCTTAGTTAATCTTATAACTCTTTACCATTGCATTTTTACACCCACGCTGGTAATTAAATTATATACATTGTGAAAAAATAATGCAGAGATGATATACTCAACCCCACTCATATGCACACACATACATAACTTTTTTTAAATTTTCTTGTTACTTATTTCAGTAAGGAGCATCTTAGGAAGCGATTGAAATTGTGGGGCCTAGTTTCTGTGATGTAGTGCATCAAATGTGCAGAGAGTGGCATTGTTCATACAGGAATATGATTGTCCATTTAGGACTATAAAATTAAGAAAAAAGGTAGGTTGGGACTCCACTTGTGTTTTATCAAATCCCTGATGGGGTCAAGGGAGTGTTATTTTGAAGATTCATGCTGTCTTCTACCCTTTACTACAAAGTCTTTGGTTCGATTATGACAACCATTTCATACTTTTGAGTTTAACTTTATTCAATTCCCTCTTTCGGAGCTGTAGTTTTTCATAAGCTTTTCTTCCGTTATTTGCTGTTTGTTCTTCTTCTGGCACTTCTTTTTCAGCTTCTTTTACTGATAATAAACAAAACTTCAGAGTTTACATTACAGTCAAAACTAAATCATTGTCTTTGAAAAATATATAATTTTTTTTGTTGTTGTTTATTACAATTGGCAGGTGCAAAATTTATGGATAAATAGATTCGACCAGGGCCTCCATAGAAAGCTAAAGTTAGAATGAATGAGGATTATTATGAGTTACAGTGGATTATTCTAATATTCTACAGAAATTGAATGGTATAGTTGAGTAGTGAGAAAAGAAGAGATTAGGATCCTCACAAGTGCTAGTTAAAAAGCTGAGGCTTATCTTATTATCCAGTTATGACCGTGGCATGAGTGTAGGCAAAATGCATGACAAATTGGACCCCACAAATTGACACGACCATGGAACATAGGATTGTGATGGAGATTTAATTGGGCTTGGCCTAACTAACCCACAAGCACAAAAATTCTCCTCTTAATAGTTAACACTGTCCTATGTTTGGATTTATACACATGATTGCCATCATCATGGTTTTGTTCAGAGAAGGGTAAAAAAAAAGTGAGAAATATTAGAATTGAAATTTAAACTTAATTCAATTTTATAAAATTGACTTATAAAATAAGATTTATACTTTATTTATATATTATAAAATTATCTTATTTTTGTCAATAATTTTCACTACTGAAACTCATAAACTACAACACAGAATTTTCATTTTTCAATAATAGAATCCATTCGGGGATGTTATAAGCCTCCTATTCAACCCACTTTAGTATCTTTTGTTTTTCTACCAAAACAATAATGTATCACTCAATAAAAAAATATTTTCGATTAATAATTTAATGTCCACATTGGTTATACAGTTTTGTGAAAAGATTTTACCCTCGTGATGCATAAAAACTGTAGTTGTTTGATAATTGAATTAGAGGGTGTTTAAGTTTAAAGTTATCTATCTAGTGTTTTGTTTCGGTTTCCTACTTCTTTAGATTGAGTTTAAATCTTAATCCCCGATCTTAAATGCATAACTAACTCATTAAATCTTATTTTTTACTATTATTTTCCTTTATTACATTTTCTAGTCTCAAATTCAAACAAAGCAACAAGACTTTTTCTTGGAAATAAAGTGAGGGTCTTCTTCCATTATAGATTAATATTATCCTTAGACCTCGTGATACCATTTATATCTTCTCAAACTTTTATAATACTATTAAACTTTGTAGCATCAAATTATGCGTTGACACTCAAGTAAAATCATTGTCAACTTGAATACTATGATGCCTTTTATATATATTCAACAATTGGCATTCTCAATTGCGGCAAAGAAAATAATCAACACAACACTTCAAACTTTAATATGTATATACTTCACCCAAAGTTAAATAAAATTTTAAAAATTAATGTGATTATTATTTAAAAATATGTTAAACCCAAAGAGTTATCGATCATTATCAGTTTGATAATGATAATGTCATTTTTTTCTATTATTCTTATAACAAAATACTTAATAGATTTCATTCATATTATTAATAGTAAGTATAACTATTTGTAATATACCTTAAGATCAATTATACTTATTTTATATATATATATATATATATATATATATATATATATATATATATATATATATATATATATAGGTATACTTTCGTAACCTATATCATCCATTCACTTCTCATTCATATTATCATAACTACATATACAATTCATTAAACTTTTGCAGGGACATAGGTATAGACTACAAATAAATCTTCATAAGAAATGATGTATACCAAGGAACATATATTGTCTTTCAAAAAAAAAAAAATCATATATTAAGAGTTTTATAATGTATGAATATTTTTACCATTTAATCATACTTAAACTTAATAGATTCAGGTTAAGTTTAAGACAAAAATTTGGAAATCATAGCATTTTAATGTACAATAAACTCTCGTTCAACTTATCATCACTTAGGATTTGAATCTATATGTGATTTAAAACACTTAGTAAAGTCAATGTATTTCTATTACAAGTTTCACTACTTATATAAATACAAATAATAATTTACATCTCATCTCAAATTTGTGACTTTAATATATTTCATTAATATATATCACAAATATATAGATTTCAACTCAAAACATATTTCATCTTTCATTATACAAAATTTAGGTAGAACATTTCAAAATTTTCATTTCATCATGTTTATCATCAATGACATAAAATTATAATCTCTTTTTATCAACATATATATTACAATTCATTGAGAGTTACACACACAGTGTACAAATTATGGTATTCATTCCTTTCAACGATTCAACATTTTGTTCATACAATACACTGTTAACTAGTAATGTTTGTAAAACGATATATTAACTATATTTTAAATATAGAATCACAATCGAAAATCTCTAACAAAAATATCATCGCATATACTCTCCATTCCAAAACTCAACACTTTGCATATTCTCCAACAATACATATTTCTTGAACAAAAGTTAAAATGTCATGACAAAATTACATCTATCTAGATCATTTATTCTAAAGTAAACTATAACCAATTTTCCTTACTTAAAAAATTTAATAATTTAATATCAAATTTCAAAAAGTTCTGACTTTAATACAAAAAGCTAAAACTACTTTAATATAAAAAATTCCAAACCAACGGTTTGTTATGTCAATAGACTAACAAATATTCATCTTCTCACCCCTGCATGCAAATGTTAACGAAAAAAACAGTAAAAAATTACAATAAACACAAATTTGACTAAGATGATATTTTTTACTTTTTATTTTCATCATCAAAAAAACATAAATTTGGTATAATGTTAGATGAAAGAGAAATGAGAGAAAGGTTGTAGGATCGATAAAAAAAAACGCATCATCTTAAGAAAAAATAGAAAAAATGTGGTTTTAAAAAATAATATTTTTTTATGAAAAAGGTTTGGCCAGTTTAATTATTTTATTATAATTTTTTAATTAAATTAATATTAAATATTATTAAGAGATTCGAACTATATGCTATTAAGACTAATAATTTTGTGATTTCAAATTAATTTTGAATCAACAAAAAATTCTGAACATTAACCTTTTGGTGTCAAAGATATACACTATTTATTTAAAAAGTTGTCAGTGTAAGATTATTTGATTTACCAAGGATCCAGTGGCTGAACTTTGACTTTTAATTGTGTAACCGTTAAAATATTATTTTTAATGCTAAGTGCTTCATAAAAAAAAAAATCACAAATGCATAATTCAAATAGATTAGATTTTGTTTGCTTTTTGTCTAACTATGATTTGTGAGAAAAATAGTACTTAAGTGGAAACTCAATGTCAGAGAGTTAGGAGACAGCATACAAGTTCCTCCATTATCTTGTGGCTAACTATGGTCTTCCATTAAAAATTTTCAGGAATATTTATATATATGTGAACAATGTTCAATTAAAAAATAAAAAATATTTTAATCATTCTACACCTTAAAAAAAAAAAAAAAAAAAACCTACGTTATGATGCGTAAAGAGAAAGATAACATGTGTATGAAGTCAAAATAGACAACTTTTTGTACATGATATTTAATATCTGAGATCATTAATATATGAAAACACAATAACTACTTTTGAAATCAACATTCTTATTTCATTTTATTAAAAACAGAAGAAATTGGTTACCGACTAATTAACAGTATGTAGCAATAGAACATAACTTTCTTTATATATTTCTCATTTTTATGCATTAGAAAACCTGTTTCAATGTTATTGATTGTTTATGACTCTTCTCACTTGCTTGTTTAAATTTAATTGAAATACATAAGTATTTAAGCAATCATATATTTATATTATTAATGAATAATTATATGTCAAAGGTTATAAGTTTTTCATTTGTTAAAATCATAATTATTATAAAGAAAAAGAGACACCGTTCCCTTCTCAAAGTAACGGCGTTTTGTCTCCCACCAACCCGTATTTCTCGTGAGGACTTCTTTTGGTGAGTATGTTATTCCATTCATTGGATATATTTTTCTATGTAAGTTTTTTATTTCAAAATTTTTGTTTTGTTTTTTTTTTTTAAATGGATAAAATGTTTGAAGATATATAAAAGAATGACATTGTTGTTGTTCAAAAATAATTTAAATACAACTTCTTTTAAAATTCAAGAACGTCCCTAATGTTCTTTATAGCTTCCATAACTTATTGTGCACTTGTGAACAAATAGATATAAATATATTACTTTATAAATCCTGCGATAATATGTCAGGTAAAATTATTTTAGATTTATTTCAATAATATGTTTAGCCTTTTTAAAAAACTTTGTTATGTAAATTTTGTTTTGGACTTTCTTTCTTTTAATTACTGCTATCGTCCTATATTTTGGCTTGTTTAATTATTTCAAAGAAAATTTTCTATGTATTTTTTATAGTATTATTTTGTATTAAAATATATGTTCAAAAAAGAGAAGGAAATTGGTTCTTGATATACAGATAAATATTATTGTATATTACACTTTTTTCTCTGGTATTTCAAATTAAAAATGCTTGTTCTCAGGAAGGATTTTAAGAGAAGCTGATACTTTATGTTATATATTTTTTATAACTTTAAATTAAATTATCAATGGTTAATCTATCCCAAATTTTGTACATATAAGTTTTCGTACCTTTTTATTTTTTGAACTCAAATAATGTCAATAAAAATATCCTATACATTTTGAAAAATTCTTTAATTAATATATCTGTCCTAAAAAAATGGTATGATAATTATTTAAACCTTACAAGATAGATTATAAAGTAAATTCTTAAAAATTAAGGCCATATTATTATAATCTTTTGTTGAAATTGATTATTTTTTCCTTGCATAAAAATAATATATATATATATATATATTTTAATTTTATTTGACTTTATTCAAGTTTTTTTATTCTTCTATAATTATATTTGCAACTTTTTTATAAAGTACAATCATTTAACCCTTTTTATGTATTGGGGTTTTTGTCCTTCCCATGTCTCTACGGGCTATGATTGTCTTTGAGCAATGCTTCAAGACAAAGTAGTAAAAATAATGTCACAACACCCACAATAGAAATTAGTTACGAGTGGATTTTATCTTTATCAATATTAATATTATTACTTTCTCTATTATTGTTTTTTCTTTATGAACATATGAATTTCTTCCTTTTTCATTAGTTGTCACTTTTGTTGTATATGGTATTGGTTTATTTTCTCTTTATCGTCCTCTCCGACTCCAATGCATGTTAAACAAACTTTTGTTTTTCTTTTGTTCACGAGAATCTAAGAAGCATAAGAGCCAAAAAAAACTCTGAAGGTGGCTACAGTGAGAGATTAATTTATCTTTGAGAGGCATGAAAATTTGGCTTTTCGAGAGAGACACTGTTCGTTCCATCATTTTCTTTGATTCCTCACTCCACCTTTCCACCCTCACTGTCTCACCTTTCTTCCATGCAAACCAACCTACCCAAACAGCATCTTAGCTTTTTCGTGCAAATTAGCACATTCTACAAAGCATAATAACAACACCTATAAACTATATACACAAACAAAATTTCAAATTTATATTACTTTTAGTTTTTTCTATTATCTCTCTATATCACCTTTATTTATCTTGAGATCCCCAATATATTTTCATAGACACTGTAGAACTTGTCAAAGGGAGTAACTATGGTTAACAAAATCTTATCTTCTGAATATTAAGTATATCTCTTACAGTGTTAATATATTCAAATTAAATTGAGTTTTAATTCTATTATTTAATTTAGCACTCTTATTGTTTTCCTTTTTAAGTTTGATTTATCAAGGATGATTGTGTGGGAAACTAGAATAAGTGTGAACATTATTGAACTGGTATGGTTAGATATCATTTTGTATGTAACACACATTCTTCTTTATTTTTAGAGAAGATATGTATAAAATAAGCAAAGTATGGCGGATACTTTGTGTGGATTGTCGGAGTAGTTGGTCACAAAAAGGTTCACACAAATTTATAAAAAAACTAAAAAGGAAACACAGCCTTCAAAGAATTTTTTTTAAAATTTGTAGAATAAAGCGGAAACAGTTCCGCGTTTTCTTTTGCAAACCGCATCCTCGTTCTTTGTTTAATGTTGCCACTTCCCTGTCATTTTTTTTTTGACTCCCTTGAATGCAATTGGTTAACACTACTTAACAGAGCAGAGAGAAAAGCTTCCATCACTCCTTCACTCACATAACATCACAGCACAAATATATCTTTCTTTCTACTGTGGTGTTGTGATTATTTAATTCCATATATTCTCTCTTTCTCTCTCTCTTTCTTGATTTGTGTTGTGAAACAGTTAAAAGTGGAGTTGATGTGTGAGGCATTGGAAGAGGTTCCTTCAATGAAAGGAGGTTGCGAAGAAGGGTTGAACCTGAAGGCCACTGAGCTAAGGCTTGGGTTGCCAGGGCGTGAGTCGCCGGAGAGGGAGGGCGTGTTTAAGAGTGCGGTGGTGTCTGGGGCCAAGAGGGGCTTCTCCGATGCCATTCACGGAGGTTCTGGAAACTGGAATGGTGGATCTGAAGTGGGTTTGGGAAAAGATGCTGTCTTGTTCTCTGCAAGGGGAACTGTTAGTGCTGCTAAGTCTCTCACACTCACTGCAACAGACTGCACCAACCAGCCAACTGCTTTGGGTGCTTCTGCTCTCAAAGAAACTGTTCCACTCTCTCCAAAACCATTGCATGAGAACAAACCTCAGATTTCTGCTCCAGCTGCCAAGTATATATTTTTCTTTACCCTTGGTTCTTGCTATTAACTATTAGATAACTGTCTATGCTGCTTAATATTTTTTGTTGCATTGTTTCTTTTTCTGTTTTATTTTATCTTAATCTGTTGATGTTGGCTCGGACTTTATTAAATTGTTTTATGTGTTTGTCTTGTCTCTGTTCAGTGTTTATAGTTTTTCTTTGTGTTTTCAAGAGGTTGGATGCAAGATGTTTTTTTTCTGGTGGTACAGTAAGTGGATAAGCTAATCTTTTTCTTTCTTTCTTAGTTTTATGTTGTAGTCAGTTGGAATTTATCCTCAAGCTTTGGTTTCTAAATCGTTTTTTGCCATGTTGGTTGGCGTTGCGTGATCCATGTAGTTTGAATTTATTCCTTCTACTAGGATTAAGAATCATGTTATAGCTATTTTGGTTGTTCCACAACTTTTCTTGGATGTCTTGGTTGGTTGTCTGTGATCTTTGGTTTTGGTATATGATTGAGATTTCAGTTGTCCAAATATCATCTACTTTTTGAAGAAAATTGACCCTATCATTGTGTAATTTGTTGTTGTTTGAATCAGAGCGCAAGTTGTGGGATGGCCACCAATCCGTTCCTTCAGGAAGAACTCAATGGCTTCTCAGCCTCAGAAGAATGAAGATGCTGAGGCAGAAGCCAAGTCTGAATGTCTTTATGTTAAAGTGAGCATGGAAGGTGCCCCATACTTGAGGAAAGTGGATCTTAATAGTTTTGGCACTTACAAGGAACTCTCTTTGGCACTCGAAAAGATGTTTAGTTGTTTTACAATCAGTGAGTTCCTTTCTACTTGAAGAAAATGGTTTTCATATAACTAATTTCAATTCAAAAAGATAATATGATGAAATCGAATTTTATGAAGTTTGTGTAACATATTCTGATGATGTTTTTACTGACAAGATCAGGTCAATGTGGCTCTTATGGGGTTTCTTCCAGTCGAGAAAAATTAAGTGAAAGTAGATTGATGGATCTTCTCCATGGTTCAGAATATGTTCTTACTTATGAAGACAAGGATGGAGATTGGATGCTAGTTGGTGATGTCCCCTGGGAGTAAGTGCAATTTCATTCCTTAATTTTTTTGTTCTGTTTAAGGAAGCAAATCTAAAGTGATTTGAACTGTTGTTTTAGGATGTTCACTGAATCTTGCAAGAGGCTGAGGATAATGAAGAGTTCTGAAGCAATTGGGCTAGGTACCTCCAAAATTAATCTCTTATACTCTGTTTTCCTTCATTTATATAGTTGTAGAATTGGGAAAAACTCGTCCATTCACCCAGAATTATGTATTATTATTTATGGTGTGTATGTTTATTGTTTTACCTATTGATCTGAGTTGTGATCACTGCAGCACCTAGGGCCGTGGAAAAGTGCAAAAGTCGTAACTAATACAATGGTGTATGGTTTCGAGGTGTGACCCTGAAGGATGAAAGATGAGATTTAAGCATATAATACCTTATTTCTTATGTATAATTCTATATAGGAGATTGGGGTGTCCTAAACTTTTTAGGGGACAAGTTATATTGATGACAACATGTTATTAGTTTTTGTTTTAGACGTCTATATCATTTTGATGTAGAGGTTTAAGGTTTTAGGTTGTTGTTCTCCCACACTTCAATTACAGTCATTAAGCCTTAGTATGTAAATTTTGTAGTAACCTCTTCCCCTTTCTCTGTAAGAGAGCTTTTGTTTGTCTTGCCAAACTAAGAAAAGAAAGTCACACTTTCTATATATGCATTTCACCACTCCTATATTGTAAAGTTAAATACTTATTTTTAATCGATAGTGTTTTTCAAAATTATTTCCATTCTCATCGACTTATATGTAATTTTTTTTATTCCCTTAAACGTTTTTTGATTTTTTTTTTAAGTTAAAATCTTTACATGCTATATCCAATTAAACATTTTTTCTTTCTCAAATGAGTTGAACATTAATACTATTCTAATCTTTATCGAAATTTAAGTTTAACTTCCAGAAATAAAATAAATCAAACCTCCACTTATTTCGTTTTATTTTTTGAGCTTTTGAAGTTGCTATACTATATTAATTTTATAGATTTTTCATGTCATACATTGTCGTATCAAAGTATACTATTTTTTCATTAGATTTCTAATTTTTTTTATTAATATTTTATCATTGTTTGGGATTAAAAAGAATATTAGGAACCTCACTTTACTGAACATCCCCTCTTCACTTTGTTATCGGTTGAGATTAAAACTATTAGTGTTTCCAACATCATCAATATGTGATTATTCAGTCATTTTTCATTAATGAAATTTGTTTCTGCATTCCTTTTATAAACATAAACATATGTAAATATACCTAACTTGTTATTATTAAGTTCAAAGAACTCAAATATATTAGTTTTATGAACCAAGGTAAAGTATACATATAATACGAATTTTTTCAAATCTAGAATTTTTTTTTTCTAAATTTTTAGTATTGGCTCTATGTTTGTCTTTAAAAAAATTTATTGTAATATATTGACAAAGTTTATAATATATTTTAAAATCTAAAAAAAGTATAAATCAATTTATTTTGAAAATGAAGCAAAGAAATAACATAAAAAAACTCCACATAAAATCCAAATTCAAATGTTTAAAATAATCAATATCATATATATTACAAGAAAATGTTTCATTAAAAATCAATTTTAGTGACTAAATATTATTACTCACCATAATGACCAATTTAAAATAAAAAATTATTGGTTATTAAAATAGTCACAAGAATAAAAAATTATAATTGTTCTCTAAATTGGTTTCTAAAATTTAGTTATCAAGTTTTTAGTTACAAAACAAAATTGGTCACTAAACATTAGTTACCTATCTTTTTGCTACCAAAGAGATTGATTTCTAAATTAATTTCTAATTAATTAGTAATAAATTTATCAATTATTTATTTATAATAACAACTATTTTATTAATCAATAATTTTTTATTTTATAAATTGGTATCTAAATTAATCCGTATAATACTAACAACTTTTAATCTCTAAAAATGTTGTTAATGAGACATTATAAAATTTAACATGTAACATTCAAACATAAATATAAATTCACGTTCTTACATAAATAGCTGATAACACTTTTTTTTCCCACAGAATCAGTTCTTAATGTTAGTTTTTGTTAATAAAAAATTCCAACCTACAATTTCTCCCTTTTCGTTCATTATTTTTACCACAATCAATTTAATATACTTTAATATGACAACATTTTACATAATGTAATCATAGGAACATATATTTAGAAAAGTTTCTATAAATATTTTAGAAAAGAAAAACTGTATAATTTTATTTTATTTTATAATAAAAAAATATTTTATTTTATTTATGAAGCATTTATTGAGAAGTTTCTTTAAGTATATTCAAATAATATTTATCATCCCAACTGACAAAACCAAAATCACAGCAAAATAGCTCGTCATGCGTGCTTTACAGCCCAATAATTTAATGAGTTGGGCTTTTCAATTAAAAGCCCAAAGTATAACCGAGCCGTATAATGAATTGTGTTCAAGTTTGAGCTTAACAAAAATTAAGAGGCCAATTTAACATTACTGAAAACTTATTTTACATCACAATAAAACACCAAAAAAGAAATTAAAGTTAATTTCTGAGCACCTTATTGTAGGTGTAATTTATTTTATATTATCAACTAATTATAAATCAAGTTACGTATGACTTTCAAACTAATTATCATATGAAATTAATTTGTTGTGTCTAGTTGAATTTCACAGAATACGTGATGTTATAAACATTTTTTTTTTCAAACCGGAAATACTTTGGTGATTCGAGGGCTATAATAAGTACAACCTAAGTTTCACAAAATTGGTCCGTGGAATGATTGATATTTTGAAACCTAACAAATATTTATACATATTTTACATCAATTATTTTCCTCTTTTTTTAACAAATACAAAAATTAACTTTTTTAATGACAAAAGTACTCTTAAAAATGGACTGTGAAGTGATACATACAATGTAAAAAAAAAAACATTTTCCTTGATTAAAATGCTTTAATAAGACATAGATACTCCATCAATCATGATCATTAATTTTGTACAATTGGATTATCAAATTATTTGGTAATTGGTGAAATTTTCATAGGCGAACAATTGGGAGCAGAGAGTTGAAAATAACGTAGAAGATTAAGAATAAAGTTCTTTAGTTTAAAGGAATTATTAAGGAGAAGAGTTAAGGAAAACTGGTGGGTCTTAGATTTAAAAAAATCCCATACTAAAATATACAGAAATTGAAGAAAAATGTTCATAGGACTAATTGGTTGTTTGTTAATTATGGTGTAGACAGATTTTTTTGGTGAAAGAATTCATCTTTGTTAATTATGGTAATTTAATTAAGATTTGTTAATTATAAATTTGATGTTTATATTCATGTGTATCATCTCACGTAAAGAGTATATTTTTGTGAATGGTTTAGAAATGCTTATTGTAATATTGTTGGTTTGTAGAAAAGGTTTCATATTAAAATAATTATTTGAGGAATGAAATTTGAAATTATTCTTTCGTTGAGTTACTAAATTTGAAGATGATTTTAATTTTAATTTGAGGAATTTCTTATATTAGATTGTGCTGAAATTCAATGAATTATTTGCATTATTAGTTGATGGACCTTTTACATATTGGAATTGAATTCAAGTGAATGGATTGAGAATAGTATAAAACTATGAAAGGTATTAAAGTGTAGACGAATTCTATATCATAGCGATGATGTAGATGCTACCCATTGAGCCAATCATCAAGATCTTCCTACATTATTGGTTTCGTTTTTCGTAGATTTTACCAAATCCACTTAACTAGATTTAAGAAGCAATTAACAGTTTACGATTGTATAGGATATGTCGCTAAGTACTTTTCTGTCATGTTCTTCATATTTTAGAGAAAAAAAAAGTTGTATTATTATTATTATTATTATTATTTTTAACTCGCACAAACACAATTGGAATGCAATAAAAGGACATAAAAAACTGCAAAACCAAGATATGGGAAGCTATAAAATTGAATAGTGTGATCACATGCATGCATGGAGGGAAATCTTTATGGGAAAGTATGCATTGGTTATGTTGGGTAAGGTAAAATCTAAGGATTAATTCAACAACCTCATAATCAATAAAATAATGGATGAGCATGTGTGGAATGACATCATGGATCGCTGTGCTAGAGATCATTGCGTTAAATTAATACTCTCTTCTTCAAACACAACTTTAAAAGCAGATACTTTCTTTTATTCAAAATCAGAACAAGTCTCAATGACACGTGAAAAGCAGAGGAATTATATGTCATCCATGACTCATTTTGGTTGACTCTTCATGCCTCAACAAATTCTAACTACTATTTTAAACCTCTTCTCTTTGTTTTTGATTAAAAAAGAAAACTACCAAATTAATACTATAGTCTAAAACACAGGTATGTTTTATTTTTGCTCAACACGTGTTTGATGAAATGCTGAAGCTAGAGATTTCTTATGATAAATCGATCATATGGTGCCATAAACTCTGAAAAGCTCGTGTGATGGATAACAGCAAAAGGAATACTATAATTCCCCTGAAAGATTATGCCAGTAACCAATATATACTCGTGCCATTGAATCTTCCCAGTATTTAGCAAACCAAAACTAAATTAAAGTAAAAAAAATGAAGAAAAAGAATCTTATTCTGATGCCCTCCACTACCTTAAAACGCTCCTTTATGGTGTGATTGATCCTTAGGAAGATAAAAGAAGACAGTAGTGTAATGAACATACAGTGCACATAGCAAAGAAATTAAGATCTCAGATACAATCATGTCTGATATGATCATACTCAACTGTATCAAACAATATCTAAGATAGATCATGTGAGCACTTGGGATGTTGGTTTTCTGAATCAATAAATTCTGCATTTATATGCGGTTAGGAGAAAAGGAGGACCACTCACATTAATATTGCCACATTTCCAAGTAATAAGTGGGACCTTACCAAACCAAAAATTTTATATAATCCAAGTCTTGAATTTCTGCAGTTTCTCTCACCATGTGACCCTTTCCTTGTAGTTTCCAAGGACGTGTTCCAGTTGTGCCAATACTTTTAGTTTATTCAAATTTTGAGACTTTTTCTGGTTTTTATATACATTGTGTGAAAATCTTACACCTAAGCAAAACATGTATTCCGTGGACATCGAACTATTGCTTAAGAATCTCAAGAAATAGAGATCTATAGCAGCAAGGTTTTAAGTGGAAGGTAGTTTTTTATTTGGAAATCCAAAACACTTGTTGTGACAGCAAACTCATCAGTTTTAGGTTTATAAAATATGTGCATTTGCCACTTGCTGAAGATGGACTATAGTTTATACCAAGATGCGTAAATTATTTAAGTTACTTTCCTTGTCAACAAAAAGAAAAGCATATTTGATGAATTGTAAAACATGCTTCACTTCAAAGTTTTTATATCTAAAAGCAACTGTTTGATTTATAATCATACAGCATTAAAGCAGAAGCATTTGAGATTTTCAAAAGAAAATCCTATAAGAGTGGAAAGATAGAGCTAGGATTGAAGGGTTAACTCAAGAAATGAAAAGGAGTCAACGTTGATTATGTAATTAGTGATGAGTGGATGATGTTAATAAAATAGATTAAAAAGTTAGTGACAGAAGGGAGATGCATGCATTAATTGTGTGTGTTAACTTAACCATGAGGAGAGGTAGGCTCAAGTTCCCGTGTGTGTGTTAATGAAATCAATAATAATAATACTAATAAAAAAAAAAAAAAAAAAAGAAGATAAAGCAAGAATCTAATATAATATGGGATTGTGAGGGATTGTGTGTGGATATGGGACCCGTTGGTTGAGTTAGGAAGTTAGCGTTTTGGGTGTGGGAATGGAGTGGAATAATGGAAGGGAAGTTAAGTTTGCATGTGTCCACAAAATCACTAATAGATACCCAAACGTCCTTTTCCACTTTCCTTTGTCTTCCATACATAAGTCGGTTTACGTTATCATTACATATATAACATATGTTTTATCCAATTATTTTCACTTTATATCAAAATTTAACTATATTTATATATTTATATTATTATTAATAGTTTATAACACGTCTTAATATATATATATATATATATATATATATAAGTCTAACATAAGACAATTTAAATATTTTTATCTCTTTTCACTTTTTATATATTTTTTAACGATAAAATAATGACGAACACAACACTACTAAAAAATAAATAATTTCTATCAATTTTGTTTTGAAATTTTTTTTATAAAAAATACTTACAAATTTTGTATGAAAAATAATTTACAAAAATTTGTTATCAATTTTTTTTACAAAATATTTTTTATAAAATACTTCACATAAAATTTTGTAAAACATAATTATTCACGAAGGTTATCTGTCAATTAAAATTTTTCTAAAAATGACAAAAATAAGTTTTTTCTTGTAAATTCTTTTAATAAATTTACAAGAAAAGTTCCATAAAATATAAAAAATTTTAGTAATGGAAACACTCACTCTAAAAGAGACAATACTTAGTATATATGATGATCGATAATAATTTTATATTAGACTTGGAATCAAAAATTGATGTACACAGTAAAACTGATAGCCCGATCCTCAGTACTTTAAACCCTCACTTGGTTATTCTCCATGAAGCTCAACTATGAACTTATGTTCTATCACTATTTAATGCAATTTAGTTTGGAGGATGAAAATATGGAATAGAGTTGGCTGTATGTTATCCATTAAAGAAAATTTTAAACAGATAAACAATAAGACAGTGTAGTGGCAGGAAAACAATAGAAAGTAGGCAAAGCGGAAAAGCAGTAGTAGGAGATAAAAGGCAAGAATCTACGGAATACACTATAGAGTAATACTTATAAAAGAATATAAATTGCATTTAGTTTGGAGGATGAAAATATGGAATAGAGTAATAACAAGCAATTAAACAAATCTGTTTCTAATTTAAAACCACTAATTTTTAATTATTTAGTTTTTATCACAGTTAATTTATTAACGATAATTGAAGACTGACTTACTTCAATCGCTCTAAACAGACCAACCCAAAAAATTATCAAAAGAGTTAAATATTTTTCGTAATAAAATGTTATACTAAAATAATTAAGTACAGCATATTATTGTTGATGTTGTTATTTTACATCTTCATCATCAATATAATATAATATTTACATCTTCATCTTCATATTGATTTTATGCATTTTTTTACTACTTTAATAGTGCAAACATATCTCAATTAAAATATACATTAGTAACAGTCAGTCGCAAACAAATAAAATTATCAACTAAAGAATATTTATATAAGACTAATTTGTTATCATGAATCCTCAGTTTAATATTTCTAGATTATCATTTAATTACAATTTTTACACGCGTGGACTCCCTATCGTTTTTTTTTTTACTTGTCTCGTGTTTTTCCTATTACAACACATATTAATCTCTTTCAATTTAGAAATAGTTAAATGGTGAGCTTACAATTTTATACTTCTGAAAGAAATAAAGGTACGTGTAAATTCAACAGAAATTAGTAGTTTTTGTTAGCTTTTGATACACGTTATCTAAGCAGCTGATTATTCAATGCCTTGCATCACAAGGAAGTAGGAGAACTAATTCACACAAGTAATTTCCTTCTACAACATTTTAGACCACACATTATTTTATTAAGAATTTATAAAAACGTCACGACCTTCTTCTCAATATATTTTTAAAGCTTCTAAGGTCAAACATTTGATGTTATAAAGGATTTTAAATAATTAATTAAACCCACTCTTTGCAATGATTTTTTTTATCATAATTTTATTATGAAATTATTAAAATTGTGTAAGTTTTTAAAAAATTGAGGTTAGATAAGTCGTACCATATAATAGCACGACTTCATAACGAAAAAGTTATGATATAAAACAATTTTTTTCCAATGTCAACTTTTGGATAATTTTTAAAAAAATAATAAAAATTGTTGTAGTTTAAAACAACTTTAATTAAAGATAATTATTTTCTTTATCAATCAAAAACAAAGCTGTGTTATATTAGTATGATTTCGGTTAAAATATGTCTTGTGTTCTTTTATTTTATGAATGGTTATCTCTATTTACTCTTGTAAATGAAAATATCATTTTTTTTCTCTTTTCTCTTTCCTTCTTTAATTTATATTTATTATTGCTGATAAAAAAAAACCCTACTTACAATCCCACACAACTAATCTAATTATAAACTAGTTATAGTTCTTTACAACTAATCTAATTATAAACTAGTTATAGTTATAGTTAAAACTAATCAACAACTCCAAAATCTACTAAACCTTGAAAATTTTCAATTCATCTTAATATTCAATTTCAACACAAGTTCAAATTAATCTAAAGTAATGCAAATTTATCAAAACTCCCCTTATTTATCATGTATTCCTTAGAAAATGATAAAAAAACATTACATAACATTAATGAATTTTTAACTTATTTTCATATATCTCCATCTCAATTTATACAGAAAGCATATTACTGTAATCCTACCTTATCACTTCTGCTATGCAAGTGATATATAAGAAAAGAAAAAAAAAAGGTAAGTAAAAGTATCCGAATATATTGAAATTAATATGTTTTACAAATAAAGTTTTGGTGTTGTAATTAACCACATGTATATGGTAACCAGAAATATAATGTTTAAAATTAAAGATGAAAAAACTGGTAAAATAGATAAAAGGAAGATGAAGAAAATAGTTCCAAAGTAAAGAAAATGTCTAAGACAAAAAAACATTAATTAATAATCTTTCGCATCAGTGACATGGTGACAGAAACAAAGATGATCGATGAGATGCTATGTTTTTTTTTTTTTTTTTAATTATTTAATTATAAGTCACATCAATGTATCATTTGATCAACAGCAACAGTTCGTTACATGTTTTAATGTCTTAGCAATTATTAAAGTGATATGAAGTGTAATTAGGTATTTTAAAATAATATTATTACATATGAAAAATTTTACAACATACAACATTTTTACTCCAATATAACAAAATCGAATTATCATGTTGAACAAAGAGTGTATTAAATTCATCTAATTTTCTGGATTTTGTATAAAATTAAATTCATTTTTAATTATTTTTTAGTTATGTATTATTATATTTAAATTATAATAAAAATAAATAAAATAAAATTAGTTTAAATATATTTATAAAAAATATACTTTAATAAAATTTTGTTTGAGAAACAACTATTTTTAATAAAAAAAATTCTATAACTTTATTATTATATTTTTTAACTTCCATAAACAAATAAAAAATTACAAACGACCGATTCCTTGTTATACCATTGCAATGCAAACTTGCTGAGGATAATACCAATCATATTTAACTGTTATAAATTACGGAGATATTAAAAAAATATATTTTAAATTAATCAGAAACAAATTTTATAAGGGCACTAGAAAAACAAAAATTCTAAACCATTTAATTAAGTGGCGCGATTCTATTAGTGGTTTAATAAATTTATTTAACTTATGTACCATAAGGAAAGTAATTAAGGCCAAGTTTATGTACACGAGATTTTGGTTTGCTGAAACCATATTATCTGTGGCCACACATTTGAATTAATTTGGTTGTCAATCATTTTACTAATTGAGTTTAATTGTTATCGGTGTAATTCTTTTACATTGTTATAATAATAATAATAATAATAATAATAATATTTGGTTTTTAAAATATTTTTGAAACATTAGAAAAAATAATTTTCTATGTTATAATTAGTTATTAAGGAGCAACATAAAAAAACAATACCACACTCTTAATGCATTTTAATTAAAGACATACTTATTAAGCCAACATTCACTATATTGAGAATGAAAGACCACCTTTTTTAATTTACAATACTCGAATTTAAACTTACCACAGCGTCAATATAAATATTGCAGATCCAAATCGCGTACTAAATTTTGTACATAGGTCATTTGTAAAATACAATATTAGAAAGTACTACGACCTAAACTTATGGCGCACTCTAGCATTATAATTAATGTGGTGGGTTTTTAATTATCATCCTTAGTTTGATTCCAGGGGAAAAAAGTGGCCAATAATCTGTTTCAAGACTGGGTTTATTAATTAAGTATATGTTTTCATTAAAGTAATGATGAGTTAGTAGACTTAATTATCTTATCGCACTGCTTCGTGGACAATATAATTAATATTACTAGTAATTATCCCAATGAACAAGTCTTAGGGGACCAACATATCTTGAAGTAAATTTTCATATTAGGGAAATCAAATCACCGTTGTAATTTATTCTTTTCTTATTTTCTGAATTAAAAATCACATAGAGTTAATTATTTAATCTATAATTCATTAATTGCTTTCTCATTACATCAAAATAAATCATGCAAAGAGTATACAAGAAATAAACCTTTGTTTTAATAAGTGTAAATAAATAAATGATATAGACAATATTAGATAATGATATGTTTTTCTTTTATCAATATGAAATTTTATCATTTTTTTAATACTAACATTTAAGTGAGGCGTATTCAAATTTTGTGAAGATAAAAAATATAGTAAAAAAAGAGATTTTACTAAAACTAGTAGGTTAGATTCTTTAATAAAAATTGATCGCTAACTAATAATGTAAAATCTTTTTTTCTTTCTTCTGTGTCATGCAGTTCCTTTTTCTCTCAGTTGTTTTCTCTCATATAGTTATAAGATTCTCGTACCATTTTTAAGATTTTGTCATATTATTCAATATTAGTAAATCAAAAGATATTCCTATTCGATCATATTTCATTTTTGCTGCTATAAGAAGTATTTCAACTTTTAATTATTAATAAAAATGTAGTAAATCAAGATCTAAATGGTTTGATATGCATATATTTGTATATACCTAATGATAACTTACAGTTATATTTGTGACTAATTTAACGATCTGTTATAATTATACCGAATATATTAACAAATAGTGTACATATTCATAAACTAAGTCTAAAATTAAATTGCTCGAGTAATGTATATTAAGATTTCAATTGTTTATATATATATATATATATATATATATATATATATATATATATATATATATATATTTATTT
>Ga0209589_1001269_pt1 | contig 41058 bp, 20 predicted proteins | sample CowpeawhiteBW_FD_187525 | JGI IMG/M metagenome (GOLD analysis project Ga0209589, IMG submission 187525) | Root nodule microbial communities of legume samples collected from California USA - Cow pea white BW (SPAdes) (version 2) | ecosystem: Host-associated > Plants > Roots > Nodule | place: USA...
ATATTTAATTGATATATGGAACAATAAAAAAATGGGTATGGGTATGGGTATAAGAAAATACCCGTTACCCGGTGGGGATGGGGATGGGTCAAAAGTTGTATACCCGTTGGGTTTGGGGATGGGGATGAGATCATGATACCCGTACCCGCCCCGCCCCGTTGCCATCCCTAATTGGAAGGTCCCGTTATTCTTCTAAGATCTCAATTGGTTTTTAAGATATTATTGACTATCTTAATTTTTTCTTTAAAAAACAACTGAAACATGTTAAATTTTGGTTTTGTCACGTTAGCTTGTAGTTTTTTTTTAATTCTTTTTAATTTTAAAAAAATTGTCAGGTGTTAAACTATGGTTATGTCAATTGTTTATATAAAAAATCTCAATTTGAATTTCTATATTTGTTATCTTGTCTTAATTTAGTCATAATTTATTTATAAACGAAAGTAATTTCATCCTTTCCAATTTGAGAGTCTTTTATAGGTAAAATTTTTCCTCTTTCAAACAACAAGTGATTCGATTCCGATCTACAACAGCATTCAAGTCGCCACTTGAATCTTGTCATGTATACAAATGTCTATGCTCCTTATCCCAATAAAAATAATTACTTAGATCTTATCACATGTACAAAGATTCGCATTCTCAATCCTCGATAATAATAATTTTAAAATATATAACATATAATAACAATCTTTTATTATTTTAATATATATATATATATATATATATATATATATACACACACACTAGCGTAAACACAGGCGCTATCGCGTCTGTGTGTATGTATTTTTTAAATATGCGTGATATTATATTAATAGGTGATAATATTGTAATGTTATTAAGTTAATATATAAATTAAAATTATATTTATTAAAAATAAAGTGAAATATATCATAACAGATGAAAGAATAATCATTGATAAATAAAGAATAATAGAAGAAGCAGAGATAGTCAATTTTACAAAAAGCTTGTAAAAGTAATGATCAATTTTTAAAAATTTAATAAATTATTATATTTAAAGGGTAAAATTGGTATTTTTAAATGTGGACACAAAAAGAGAAATTTGAGTTAAGTTTAACTTCCATGCTAAAAGCAAAAATATTAAAATATCTTTCATCGTTGAACCATGTTATTGCGGCTATCGAGCCTCTGCATCCGTCACCATTGTCACTACACTTTCGTTCTCCATTGTTGTTGTAATCCTTTTGAGAGGAAGCAATAAGAGAGAGTGTAAACCGATGATAATTTATGGGAAACTTGTTCAAGAAAACTCATTCTGAATAATTTGTTTCAGAAATCTTGTTCTTAAAATCCTATTCCAGACTGCATCTTATAAGTTTTGAAAAGTTTGTTATGAAAAGTTCATCTAAAAAAGTATTTCATATGTTCTAAAAAGCTTATTTTGAAAATTCTGGTATAGAAAGCTCTTTACAAAATGTATTTCATATGCTTTAGAAATTCTATTTCAAAAATTTTCTTCCAAAAACCCTGTTTTGGAAATCATGTTCTTAGAATTTCATAAAGTTTGTTCCAAAAATCTTGTTGAATAGGTAATCTTGAAGTCCCTTTAGGAAGGGTAGAAGGTTGTTTTGAAACATGTGACTGTTGTTAGAAATCATAGGAGCGCAAAATATAAAGCCTTTTTCACTCATCTATAACAATATATAGAGAATAGACACAATCAATCATCAGTTAACGTTATTTTAATACAGTAGAAAATGTATTTTTTTATTTATTCTTGTAAATATTTTATAATTACTTGTTGATTAACCTTTAAATGTATTAGAGATTTCCTTCCTTCATACTTATTGCATTTACATTGTCACGTGCTTGCTGAAAAAAAAAATTGTCATATGCTTCTTCATCTCTTTGATTTGATTATCTAATTGTTGTCTATTAAATGAAATTTTCAAAATGGTTTATAAATTTTAGATCTTTACCCTTAATATTTTGCCACTATAGAAGAGGTTTGTAGTTATTTTAGACAAAATTTAACATCTACATTGGGATAGATTAATATCTCTCGTAGTAGTAGTAGTCGACTTGATTAATTTTATTATAACATGAAATTATTTGTACCCTCAATCATATAAAAATGCATCCTTAAAAAGAATTATTAAGATAAATCAAGATTGTAAAAAGTTTAATTTGGACCTTTTGAAATAAAATGAAAAGTAATGAAAGGCTAAAAAATAATCAAGGAATTAAAAAATAAATAAAAGATATTAAAAGGAAACATTAGTTGTTCTGTAAAAAAAATATTGATAACATTGACTTGACCAATATAATAACGATAAGTCCAATGAATATCTTTGATATATTCCTTTAGTTGTACGTTATTTTTGTTATGATTTTTTGTTTCTTCTATTTTTTCTTTATATTTAAGAATATATCATTTTTATAAAATTATTTTATCTTTTAGGGATGAACAAAATTAATCTAACTAAACTTAACTATAATTATCTGTATTATATTAAAGTAACAAAAAAAATTATATTTAATAAAAATTAAATATTCAAGTAAAAAATAATAATAAAAATTAAACAGTATTGTTTTACCGTTTAATTTTCTTATTTTTCTTCAATGGCATCTTACCCTAAACACCGCGCAGACTCCATTTTTCAATTCAATAACCACCATTGAGACAATGATCGTGAGCTTCTCATCCCCGTCACTACTAAATAAGGTCATGTCGCCTTGCTCTCGTCGTCCCTCCTTACCCCCCTTCACTGCAATTATAGCATTTCACATCCCACCTAATTGGTATGTTTTTTTTTTTAACATTAACCCTAACTAACATTTTATCCTTCTCTTATATGTCTTTTGCATTCTTCTCATTTTTTTATACTCAAAGCTTCACTATTCCCATTTCAAATATTTTTTTCATCGTCTTATAATATTTTTCTTAAATATTTAGACTTTTACAAATTTCGGAACTTTATGCTCCCCACTTTGACAAAATAGTTATTTGTGTGAAAGGTGAATACAAACAAATTTAAGCTTGTCCTTTGAATTTTTGTTATTGAAAGTATACAGTTTATATTATTAACACTTGCTATATTTAATTTGCGAAAAAACATTATGTTTCAATTGTTTAAGAGGGACCTTGCGATTGTGGTGTTGGTGCTAAAAAAACTGTTGGGTATGACAATTTTTGTGCACATTACAAAGCAACTCTCCTTTTGCTCTACATTAATTAATTATGAAAGTGTGAAATTTTCCTTTAAATTTTCTCCTCTTTTTTTGAAGGTGTTTTAAAATTCAGCACAACTAAAGAGTATTTCAATTCAGTTTGGTTCGATTTGGTTTGTTTGGTTCAATGCAGTTCGGTTCGGTCTGGTCTGATTCGATTTAGTGTGGTCCGATTCAGTGCGGTTAGATTTGGTCCGGTTCGATTTGGTTCGGTTCGGTTCATTGGGATGCGATTCGGTTCGGTTCAATTCGGTTTGTTTTAGTTCGCTTCGGTTCGGTTCAGTTTAATCCAGTTTGTTTTGGTTCAGTTCGGTTTGGTTCGGTTTAGTGCGGTTCAATTTGGTTCGGTGCGGTTCAATTATGTCCGGTTTGGTTCAGTTTGGTTCAGTTCGGTTCGGTCTGGTTCAGTTCAACTCAGTTCAATTTGGTTCGGTTCAATAAAGGATATATAATTAATTTTTAAAATAGTTCTTAAATGTAAATTGGAAAATAAAAATGAACGTAAAAGAGGTTTTTAAAACAATTGTTGCAGACAAAAGAGATTTTTAGACTAACGGTTAAAAGTAAACTATTTATAAAATAATAATTAAGGGTAAAATTGGAATAACGAAATATGAACACAAAAGAGGGTATCCTCTTTATATATTGTTATAGATGAAAAAAAATAATCTAAAACTTAACTATAATTATATGTATTATATTAAAGTACAAAAAAAAAAAGCTATTGTTAATAAAAATTAAATATTATAGTAAAAAAATTAATAAAAATGAAACCACATTATTTTACCGTTTATTTTTAAAAAATTGAACTTCTATCGGTTAACTGCTCACTAATTGAATTATGTATTTTATTTTCTCATCTTTTTTCAATGACCTCTTATCTAAAACACCATGCACACACAATTTTTTAATTCAATCACTACCATTGAGACAATGATCGTTAGCTTCTCATCCCCGTCACTACTACATAAGGCCATGTGGTCTTGCTCTCGTCGTCCCACCTTACCACCTTCACTACATTTCTAACACCTCACATCTAACCCAACAAATATGTCTTATTTTGAACCTTAACTCTAACTTACATTTTAGCCTTATGTTATATGTGTTTTGCATTCTTCTCATTTTTTCATACTTAATGCTTCAATGCTCCCATTTCACTTTTATTTTTCATTGTCTTATAATATTTTTCTTAAATATTTAGGTTTTTACCAATTTCGGAACTTTATGTTCACCACTCAGACAAAATAGTTATTTGTGTGAAAGGTGAATACAAACAAATTCAAGCTTGTCCTTTGGATTTTTTTTTTATTGAAAGTATACAGTTTGTTTATGTTATTGTTTATACACTTGCTATATTTAATTTGGGAAAACAACATTATGTTTCAATTGTTTAAGAGGGACCTTATGATTGTGGTGTTGGTGCCAAATTTTTTTTTGGGTATGTCATTTTTTGTGCACATTACAAAGCGACTTTTTTTTTGTTCTATATTAATTAATTAATTATGAAAGTGTAAAATTTTCCTTTAAATTTTCTCCTTTTTTTTTCTGAAGGTGTTTTAAAGCACAACAAAAGAGTATTTCAGTTCAGTTTGGTTTGATTCAGTTTGATTTGGTTTGGTTTGGTCTAATTCGGTCTGGTCCGGTTTGGTTTAGTGCGGTCTGGTTCAGTGCGGTTCAATTCGGTCCGGTTCGGTTCAGTTCTGTTCAATCTGGTCTGGTTCGTTTCGGTTCAATGCTGATCGGTTCGGTTTAGTGCGGTTCAATGCAATTCGGTTCGATCCAGTCCGATTCAGTTTGGTTCAGTTCGGTTCGGTCTAGTTCGGTTCAGTTCAGTTAAGTTCAATAAAGGATATATAATGAATTTCGAAAATAGTTGTTAAATGTAAAATTAGAAAAATAAAATATGAAGGTAAGAGGGGTTTTTAAAACAACAGGTGCAGACAAAAGAGATTTTTAGATTAACGGTTAAAAGTAAACTATTTATAAAATAATTAGTTTTTAAAATAATAATTAAGGGTAAAATTGGAATAACGAAATATGGACACAAAAGAGGGTATCCTCTTTATATATTGTTATATATAAACGACATTAATCTAACTAAACTTAAGTATAATTATTTGTATTATATTAAAATAAAATAAAAAACTATTTTTAATAAAAATTAAATATTATAGTAAAAAAAATTAATAAAAATTAAATCGTATTATTTTATCATTTTTTTAAATTGAACTTTTATCAGTTAACTGCTCATCACTAATTGAATTATGTATTTTATTTTATCATTTTTCTTAAACGACCTCTTATCTCAAACACCACGCACAATCTATTTTTTAATTCAATCACCACCTTTAAGACAATGATCGTGAGCTTCTTATCTCCATCACTACTATATAAGGCCATGTCGTCTTGCTTTCATCGTCCCATCTTACCACCTTCACTACAATTTTGACACCTCACACCCGCCCAACTGATATGTCTTATTTTGAACCTTAACCCTAACTAACATTTTATCTTTCTCTTATATGTCTTTTGCATTCTTCTCATTTTTTCATACTTAATGCTTCAGTGCTTCCATTTCACTTTTCTTTTTCATCGTCTTATAATAGTTTTCTTACATATTTAGGTTTTTACCAATTTCGAAACTCTATGTTCTCCACTTTGACAAAATAGTTATTTGTATGAAAGGTGAATACAAACGAATTCAAGCTTGTCCTTTGGAATTTTTTTTATTGAAAATATACAATTTGTTTATGTTATTGTTTATACACTTGCTATATTTAATTTGGGAAGAAACATTATGTTTCAATTGTTTAAGACGAACCTTACGATTGTGGGGTTGGTGCTGAAAAAACTTATGGGTATGACATTTTTTGTGCACATTACGAAGCGACTCTCCTTTTGTTCTATATTAATTAATTAATTATGATAGTGTAAAATTTTCCTTTAAATTTTATTCTTTTTTTAAGGTGTTTTAAAGCACAACAAAAGAGTATTTCAGATCAGTTTGGTTTGGTTTGGTTCGGTATGGTCTGGTTCGATTTAATACGGTTTGTGTTCAGTGCAGTTCGATTTAGTTTGGTCCGGTTCGGTTACGTGTTTTTGGTTCGGTTCGGTTCAATGCGGTTCAGTTCGGTTCAATTTAGTGTGATTTAATTCGGTTCAGTGCAGTTCAGTTTGGTGTGGTCCGATTCAGCTTGATTAAGTTCGATTCGATTGAGTTTAGTTCAATAAAGGATATATAATGAATTTTTAAAATAGTTGTTAGATGTAAAAATAGAAAAATAAAAAAAACGTAAGAAAGATTTTTAAAACAACTATTGCAAACAAAAGAAATTTTTAGACTAACAATTAAAAATAAACTATTTATAAAATAATTATGGATAAAATTAAATTAATGAAATATGGACACAAAGAAAAATATCCTCTTTGTATATCGTTAGTTATAGATAAATCTCGCATTTTAAAATATTTCCAAAATGAAAATTCAGTTACCGCCAAGGCACATAACACACCGTGGTTAATCAAATTTGATTGGCTCGGGTAGTCAACCCGACCCGAATTGTTCCTTCAAGCTGAATCCGACCCTATCCGTGTTTTTACGACCCATCTTCTTGCGAGGCAAAATTGAAACCCTCTGCGGTTGAAGGAAACTACGCCAGAGCAGATTCCGTGGTCATTGGCAGCACCAAAAGCTCTACGGCGTAAATGAACGGGGCGGCGGGGTTGCCATTGCCGGCAAATTCGTCGCCATCAGTGATCAACATGTACAGAATCAACAGAGTTACGGAGCGTTTGGCTTGGCTTGCTCAACCTGGCAACCGAGGCGATCCTAAAGAATTTTATAACCACTGCCTCTCCCTCTCTCGGTATTTCTATCTCCTTATACATTCTAATTATTTATTTTTCTCTTCGCCGGAAATGTATCAGCTTACTTCTAGTCACAGATTCTAAATGTATATTGCGTTTTAGTTGAAGCACCTTAGTTGGATCAAATTCTGGTGGTGGTAGGTCTTAAACTGTATTTTCGAAGTATTGCGTTTTACGAGTGGGTAGTGAAAATTTATACTGGAAATCAGTAGAGTTCTTGTGGTGCACATTGTTGCTATGGCAGCAATGAAATTCGTTATCCTTAGCTTCTAAGCCATCACCTTTGAGTTTGGAGTTTTGGCTTTTAGCTCAAGGGAACAATGGATTTTTATTATCTGTATGACTAAATAAATAAACAGCTGAAAAAAATGTTAGGTTTGCATGGAATGCCCATGTTTTGTTAACTTTCTGTTTTAGATGTGCTGGCCTTTTACTAGGTTTATTTTTGACGTTTTACAGAGGCATTGATTATGCACTTGCCAATGGGGAAATTCCGGGCAATGCTCATGAGCTGCCTTTGCTGGTGAAGCAGGTGATTTTCATGGCACTGTGTGGGTGTCTCTTGTTAACTTTTTTTTTTTTTCAATGACGGAACCAGGAAGAAGTTTCATCAGTTTTTTTCAATTATGGTGTGCATGTATGTTGAAAGCTTTTACTTTTTCCCTTTCCATGTAGATTTGTCAACTAAAGAATGATGAACTTTCGCAAGCTGCTATGATGGTGTTGATGATATCTGTAAAGGTAAGTTCATTTTTCCATGTTGTTGCTCATTGCTATCAGTAACTTGTTGAATTTGCATTTTCTACGACTAGTGAAAACCTTGGTTTGGATAATTGAGAAGAAGACCAATTAATTGATCTTGAGGTGCATAATTGGTGTTGACTACAGGATAACTAAGTGAAGGTTTTCAGGAATTGTTACCAACTACATGATGTTCTTGCATTTTGGCACAATAATTGCGTTGAAACTATCAAAGCAGGAAGTTTATACTGATATCTGAATCTGAATAGTTCTCTAGTTCTTGAAGAATTTTGGATGTTTTATATCGTAAGTTGAATCTGAATGAAAATGGGACATAGTATTTATACCAGTTTTTCTGTGCTTACCTATAATATGTTTCTCAAAAGCATCCCGAAGTTATGCACCATGACATTTATGCAGTTTTGTATTTCCTACCTACTGACACTTTCCATCACTGTAGGGTGCCTGCGAAATTGGATGGTTCCAAACGAAAGAATCACAAGAACTTCTTACTATTGTGGATGAGGTTTGCTTATATGTTATTGTTTTCATCTTTTTCTATCTGGTGGATTCTAATTTTCATGTTTTTTACCGTCATCTTTTTGTAGTATAGATCGGAAAAGTCTACAGCAGTATGGGGAGTATAAATGCTACACGTACACAATGCAATTCTGAAATATCAACTATTATGGAGAAGTACGGTCCTATCGTATGAGCTATTTCTGCATATCTTCACTTACACCTTTTCTTTTACTTTTCAAATAGACAAGAATATTTTACTTTTGTGTATTTTTTGCATCTAACAAGTTACAGTTATCACCGTAGACAAGAATGTTAACCAGGAAAAAATGAAAGGACCTATAAGAAATAATGCATCTGAATTTATCACGTTATCTGATGTGAAATAGTAATATTTTACTTATGTGGATTTTCAAGCAGGTTCTATCCTAATGTTAAACTGGGTTCAATACTTGCATCAATTGAGGCCCAGGTTGTTCCTCTTGAGTTGTCAATTCAGTTCTTATTTTGTTGAGAACATATTTAATATTATTTTATCTGCAATGCAGCCTGGATATGGAGCCTCTCTGGTTGATTTTCATATTACCAAGAGTGAATTTGTTAAAGACAAAATTGTAAGAATTGCTCGAATTGACTTGTTAAACTGGGGCTATATAGTATTATATATTATCAGAATGCATTGCTCATTGTCTATATTTTATAATTTTTTGTTATCAGAATTAACCTATACCTTCAAATTAGGATTTTGGGAATCATAGAGTAATATGAAATTTTCTTTCCCTCTCCTCATATCGAAGATGTTGCATGCTTCATTTTTTATGTAATGTTTAACATATTTTAGATTCTTTTGTACCATCAATCACCGTCTATTTTCCTTTCAGTAACAATAATAGTATATCATTGTTGTTTTTTATTTGTAATTTGAATACACCCAATATTATTATTATTTTTTGGTTCATGTTCTAAGTTATATTACTTATTTCAACTTGCAGTTTTTATTGGTGGCACAGTTAGATAACATTGAGATATCAGCATGCCTCATAAGTCCTCCGCAAGTGAAGTATGGTTGCTATTAAACATATTAAACGTGTGGATGGATTCTACTTTGATGCTGACTGACCTTTTTATTGCATGGTGTAGTTTTCTCCTCAATGGAAAAGGAGTAGCCAATAGGACTTATGTTCAAATGGTCTGTTGCATATTTGCTCACACATTCTTAAGATTTAGTATAGACTTTTTTGTACAGTTTGGCGTAAACTTTATCTGTCATTTTGTTAATCAGGATCCTGGACCTCAAATGCCAACTGATGTGACTGGTATGCTTAAATTTGGGACAAATCTTCTTCAAGCTGTGGGCCAGTTCAATGGTAATCGTTTAAAACTACTATTCTTCCCTATCATCCTTGTAGTTTTCAAAATCAGCATCTTTCTGAATTGTAAGCATTATCATTGTAAAGGTCGTTACATTGTACTCGTCGCCTATATGAGTTTTACACCCTTGCAAGAAGATCCGGTTCTTCAAGATTATCTCCAGCCTGTTGTTACCTCTATTGATTCTGGTATGAGTTGGATATTTATAATGACTGTACTCAAGAAAAACCCTAAATCTTATTATGATTTGTATTAATCCACCATTGACAATTCATTGTTATTCTTTTACCTGTAACAAGATTCAGATATTATTGAGGGGGCTTCACAGATTTCGCTAAATTGTCCAATAAGGTATGTGTTCAAGATACTGATCAGTGATCACTTCTTTTTATTCCTTTGCTTTGGCTGTTGCTAGATTTCCCATCTTTAATATAGTATCATAGATGGCATTTTTTGTTGGAGATCCATTTTAGTCTCTCACTGTCTATTGATGTAGTGCATTAGAAATATAGCCCTTTACAGACCTTCAATTTGAAGAATTACGGAGTTAGTTATTTGTGCTCTTATCTATTGTGTGTTCAGAATTAATATGTTGATGGTCCAATACTGTTTTCATTAAATCTGGTTTTCTATATTTGTGTTTGAATTTTAGTTAAAACTATTTTATGAATTGAATGTGGAAAGTCAGAGGTAACAAGTCCTTTTGTGAATTGTTGGTTTATTCCGTCAGTGCTATTTTTGCAGTTTCACTTTAGTGGAACTCATGCCCTGTTTTCACTTTTGGTGAATTTTTGCCTTTTTTTCTGCCTTTTCCTGTTGAGCTACAGTTAGATATGAATGAACAATGAACAATGATTATGTGGATGCCCCAAAGCACTTAATTGAATATCTACGGCATTAATAAATGTAAATTGTTAAAAATATTTTAGCGTGAAAGTTATCTTTTTATCTTGATTTCAATTTTTGTAATGATGTTTTCTATTAAATAACCATCATAATGAGTTTTATATTTATATTTATTCAACCAGAACCCAGCAGTCTGTTTCTTGTCCCAAAACCTTATTATATCACTTTCTAATTCTGATATTGTTATTTTGTAACTAGTACACTACAATATTATTGAATGCTGGATAATTGGTTCTTCCTGATATAGTTCTCCCTGCTTAGCAATTGTTGTTAGTTCACGTACATTCATACATATGCCTTTTGTGAATAACAATCTAATTGGACATATAAGTTTTGTTCACTACAGTTTCAGAAAGTTCTCATGATTTAACATTGTTTCTTAGTGTTGTCATTAGCTATAATTTTTTTGAAGTTTTCTATCTTCAAAGTATGGTTTCTCTATCACTCTTCTGTTATATTTATAATTTATTGTTAGGCTCAATGCCTTTTACTAGAATGCTTTACCGTGCAGAAATTTTGCTTAAGATAATTTGCTCAATTATATTTGAAGTACAATGGGGATTTTCACTATTTTCATGGTAGTTTTTTTTATAGAAGTTGATGTGTTGTGTTTCAATCTGTACAAACAGCTTTACACGTATTAAGACTCCTGTCAAAGGGCGATCATGCAAACATTTTCAGGTGACTCTTTCTGCACTAGCATCAGTTAATGTGGAAAAAACTTAGGGTGGGTCCTAACGTGTTTCTCTACACAAATATAAAAACTGGCTTTAGAAGTCTACTATCATGCGATAAAGCTAATTGTCACTGCTCGAATTTAGAGGATGACCAAAATTAGTGAAAGAGTGTCACCAACATTCCTCTAAAGTGAAAAATTTATGATTTGGTTAAATGTTACAAGTCTTTTTGTGTACTGTGGGTGGGTGCATGTATATATTTATATATTCCCCTTTGTGTCTTCCCTTCCTAACATTTTTTGTTCTGTTGTTACTGTAGTGTTTTGACTTTAACAACTTCATCAGTATCAATTCTAAAAGACCATCCTGGCGCTGCCCTCATTGCAATCAGTATGTTTGTTATGGTGATATTCGACTTGACCGAAACATGGTTGAGGTAAGTTGTTTTACTTTAATCCATCAATTTAGTTATCTATTGTTTATTGGCATCACCTGAAGATTGGGAGTGGAAATTTTAGTTTGTTTTTTATTTTGTTAATCTGGAACCTGCACCACGCACTTTCAAATTTTAAGGGACACCAAATTGACCCTAGGGTTAATGAAAGGTTGTAAAGATGTGAAATATAAACCTCTATTTTTTTTTTCTTTTTAAATAAAGATCCTGAAAAATGTTGGTGAGAGCATTACGGAAGTGATTGTCCTTGCTGATGGATCTTGGAAGGCAGTCTTGGAAAAGGATCATGATGTGGATAAGATGCAAAAGAAGGCCCCCAACCATGAAAAGGAACAAACTGAACCACAAGAATACACTTGCTCTCCTGCGACTGTTGACCTCACCGAAGATGATGATCATGTGGAGGCGATGGACTCTTCTGAAATTGTAGACAGAAAACCTCCCCAGGCATCTGTTCAAAGTCAGTTTGTCGCTCCAAATTCAACTTCCTTGGGTATGAACACTCCTGGTGTTAATCGAAATGTGGCTGCTCAATTAGATGACTTTTTGTCTGGGGTTTATATTGCCCGTAGTAGGTCTGATACCCCAATGGTTAATACTTTGGAGCTACCTGTTCTGCCTGATTCTATTTCTCCAGCATTTAATCAAGAATCTGCAGGTCGTGACAATAACCCTGCTGTTAACTCTGCCATGCGTAATCAAATTTCAGCACCAAACAATTTGCCGATGCAGATGAATCATATGAATTCAGTTAACGAGTATGGTAGGTCGTCCTCGGGGGCAAGACATATTAATAGAAGTCCAGTAGCTGTTCAGGCCCTCCCAGTCCAATCTCAGGCATTGGGACCACAGCAAAATCCACTAAATTTGAAGAATTCCCTGCTGTCTAGCAATTCCTCTTCTACTTCTCATATTTCTTTGCCCAGCTCTTCTACAGGAGATACTATGAAAGCCATACTTAGTGATACTGAAAGACAGCAACGTTTTTCTCGATCCCCAATGAATCTGCCTCAGGTCTCAGGTGTGAATTCACCTGCATTTCGGCATCACCCTGCAACACAGGTTGGTTTGTTGACTCTATGCCTACGTTTTGTACTAAATTATTACTACACGTTTTTAGTGGCTGCTTTTGAGGATACACTGAAACTTGCTGTCCGGTGTTTATGTTCCTTATAGTTCAGTGTTAGTATCTTGTGCCTTGAAAGGAAACTTGACAACTGAAACACTAGGTCATAATAACTATGTGCTGATCATAAATTGTATAATTTTTTTGGGTATGGTATTCAATTCCGGATAGGTAAGGTCAAGTACATAGCATAGCCCACATAGGGTTAAAAATCACTCAATCACCAGTGCCTTCTAGAAGCATTCAATCCAAACCACCTTAATCATTTTTCTGTCTTCTTTTTCCTTGATAGGTGTTAAACCAATATTTTCCTTATATATAATTGTTCCATATTGGATTAGTTTTTTGTGTGATTACATATCCATATTAGCATGCTCGTTAACTCTGTTAAGTAACAAGACTCTCCTGACCAACTACAAGGAAAATCAATTTGTGACTCCTGAGATTCTATTCTTACAAGTGACTAGAAGCTCTTCTCCATCTACGGACCTGTTTGGACAAGTTTGTCTGAGTACTTTTAGGAGAGAGAAAATAAAAAGAAATTAGTTTTTCATAAGTTAAAAGTAAATGAACTTATGTATAAGCTAATTTCTAGATGTTCTTTTATATAGTTTTTAATTTTTAATTTATACATAAACTAATTTTAGTGTTCCATTTTTATTTCCTTTTTTCTTTACCTCAGAAATGTTTGCCGAAAAACTTGTCTAAACAAACCTCAGGAATAGTCTGTTAAATTTCTTATCCAAGAAAAAGATCAGTGGGAAATAAGAAATTATATAGACGTCAGGGCAACTTCAGGATATGTGAATGTCCTATAATACTTCATATTGAGTTGCTATTTTTCATTTCTTGTACTGTAAAAATCATTGATGCCTGAATTTAATTTCTTTCACCATCAAGTTGAAAATCATTCATTAGAAGAACCTTAATTTTGAGTTACTTTGAGTCCATGGCTCTTGCACTCATCTTTTACATCTCATTGAAATCAGAATCGGGTACCATTACAGAGCCCGCCAACATCAACTCCATTGCAGAACACATCCAGACCTGGTTCATTATCTGATTTTAGAAATCAACACCTCCAGCATTCTCTGAATCGGCCACGACAGCATCCAACTTTCCGACCATCTACCACCCAATGGTCTCACATCCAGCAAGGTGTTCCACAATCTGGAAATTTACCGGCAGCAGGCCGGGCTGCTCCACCGCCTGCCAGACAAGGTATTTTCCATGCTAGGAATGTTCCGCCGGCTGCAACCACTGCTCATAGCCAACAATCTAGGGGTTTGGCTGCTAATCAGCCTCCTCCTAGACGGACAGCACCACTAGTTTCTCTCCAAAACCAAAGCGGTGTTGCAGGCACACCTTTTGCAACTGACAGTTTCCATGGAAGAGGAAACACAGCACAGTCAGTTTCTAGACCTGATGAATTATTCAGTACGCAAGCCGAACAGAATTGGGCTCCCACTGGACGAATGCGTGGAAGTCTAGATTTAAGTCAGCCTTTCGATGAGTCTATTGCACAGCGAATAATCACGCCAACACAAACTCAAAGTTCAAGGCCACCACCTCTCCGGCGAGCCACTGGGTCGACCCAACAGGATGTGCTTACGGCTAACAATAGAAATGCAAATGCTCACAATCGTCCTTCCACTTGATCACACTTCTGCAACTCTCTACTTTCTCATAGCCTTTGTTTTAGAATTGTGTCTGTATATAAACTTGTCTAGTAACAAATACAGAGAATTACATTCACAGCTTATTATCTGACATCCATGTTCAAGGTTTTATTTTCTGTTCTGTGAAATATTTTCTAACAACTTATTCTCGTACCGTTCTTTTTATTTCATGCCCATCGAAAGTGGGGATTTATTGAAGTTTTATCAGTAAATACTAAAACTGTAGTAAAATTAGTAAATATATGCGTAAGAGATTTTTAATTCAACAATGTTTTGTTCTTAAGAATATCGTTTCTTAAGCGTCATTCTTCATGCCAAAATGTGGAGAGCATCGTCTACACAGTTGGGTTTAGGCAAACTGGTGATACTTAATTGTATTTCTTGAAATCGGTCACAAAAGAAGGGAGCTCACCTACAAAATTTTTTTATCATACCACTGAAGAAAAGAATTAAGTAGGTAAAATTAGAGCATGATGGATTATTCATTTCTATATCTATGCTATTATATAAATCCATGCGATTATTTCAAAGACTTTTTTCAATTTTATCCTTCAAATTAATTTTTTAAATTTAATCATTTTTTCTTAATTTTTTAATCATTTTAAAATTCAATAAGTAAAAATTATTTACAAAATAAATAAAAGTATATATAAAATTGTAAAAATTATTTATATTTATTTTTATGATTATAATGTCAGGAGTGTGTTTTCTAGTATCAATAAAAAAAATACAATAATATCATCTCAGATCGTCAGATCTAAAATAGTTTGAAAGTGACTTAATTTGAATAAATTTAAAAATAATAATTACTAGTTCATTAATTGAATTACTTGAAAATATAAATAACTATTTTTCTTTATAGCTATTTTTTTTTTTGTTTCAACAAATAATCAACTAAGAAACTTAAATAAATTTGACGACTTTTAAAAATTACTTAAATATATTCTATTTTAACATTTTTTAAGATACATACATTTTTCTATTTCCTTTTTTTTTGTTCTTTTATTTTCATTCACTCAATTGTTTCGGATTGGTTAAACACATTGATGACTTTTGTAATCTTGCATTAAGTTGAATTTATAAATAAAGAGGTATTGTCAAACAGGTAGTTTCTTGATCCATCCAACTCATGCAGTACATTATTACTGTCATTCTTCTGCATTACTCTTGTTTATGAACAAATTAAATTAAATTTCTTGATCCCTACAACCATTTTTTTAGGCCGATGAGATTCAATAACTGCCCAAATTCTAGTTGTGTTGCATCCATATACGATTATTTTTTATTCAATGTTCAGTTTGACATCAAATTTCAACTTTTTAGGTTATAATAATTTACTTTTCAGATCACACCATTTAAAAGATTAATTTAATATGTCCAAAATTCTAATATGACGAAGCTCCGTCAACAAATCAAATTTTGAACTTTTATAAGGAGCATCTTTGCTAAAACTCATCCTTTCAAACTTAATTTTCCAATATTTGATTCATAAAAAGATAAAAACTTGAAATCCGACATCATACGAACATATACCAAGAAAATAAAATCCACTCCTACAGCAAAAGCAAATTGAGTTGTTCTCCCACAAAAATAATTTCTCTTACACAAATGAAACAGCATTAACAATGATAACTGATTACAACCTGAACTCCCAGAAGCATAAGGTTATATGGATATTTGAGTAGCCAATTAATACTCCCATTTTTTCAGCTCCAAGCCATCTGGAGGACTGCCTTCTACCTTCTTTGATCCCACTTCTTTCCAATCGGTTGATAGCACTGTTCCATTTGACTCCACCTACAAAAACAAAGCAGTTAAAAAAAAAGGGAGCAGATGTTAATGGTTTAAGATAAAACTAACCGAAATCGGGGGAAATAAAACACGTGAATAACAAAGCATGCACAGAATGGATATCTTACGAAAGACTTGCTCATTGCTCTCCTCATGTCCTCATCTGCATTCTGGTAAATATCACGGAACAATTTATTCAAACCAGCATCACCATCAAGCTTTTCTTCTTTCTCCTGAAAGGCAGGCCACAATTTTGTCAATATCGTTGTCTTACATGATGAGGTACACATTCTGTTTGATCTAGATTTACACTCTTCTAATTTTTCATTATCCAAATACGACGTAGGTTTAATTCAGGTCTTCCAGCTAAACAAAACATCTGAATTTGGTCCATGTACAATTTAAAATCTGAAGTTTTCACATTAAAATCTACACTCATCCATCAGCATGTCATGATTTGGATTCTCATTGCTGGTAAGGAATTGAAACACACGATTTCAATGTCTTCAAGGTAATCCACATCAGTAAAACTACCATCACATCAACTAAGAGGGTGCCACAATTAGTCAATTCTGCCAACATAAAACTATTTTTTGTCGATGTAACAATCACATAAAGAAAGCTAATTGCTTTATCTTAAGCCATGGGAAACTGGTAAAAGTTGAAATTGAAATTATATGGAGCATCTAAAAATTAAGCCTAAATTATCCCGAAGGGAGAAAAGGGATAGCTTCCTAACCTCTTTTTTCACTAGAGCTTCCAACTTATCCCAATCTTTTGTCCTTGCTTTTGATGATGGGTATGAAGGCCTTTGAGATTGAACTGCATGGATTAACAGCGGGAGTAAGCTAGCTCACCATCAGGAAAGTAATTGCCTCAAGTTACATTCTCAATTATCCAATTAACAATTAGAAGGACACAAATGTATCAGAAAAGGATCAAATATATAAATAGTCATCTCACCTATAGGCATGCTTATTTTAGTAGGTAGTGTATCCTTGCTATATTCCAGAGATGTCCAATTAATAGCTTCAGCTTTTGCAAGACGAATTTCAATTTTGGTTGACAATACCACAACTTTGCAGTTGTTGGGTATTATCTGATTTGCTCAAGCAAAAGGAAAAGGTACGAAATCAATAATGAATTTGAATATTTATTTGCTATTTGCCCAAGCAATACATAGCTTATTTTAAAATTAGAAAAATAAAATCAAGTAGCTGTCCCCTGATAAACAAACACAGATATTAAACTACCACCAGCCCACATCCCCTAGACTTTCATCCTGAATAATAGAGTAATATTCAAATATACATAAAATAATTCAACAAAAGAAAGGAATAGAACGCCTTGCTAGTAAAAAGAAGATAAATTTATGGAATAAAATCATTATTCCACCAAGTAACATAATTGAGTATTTGTGAGGTTATCAATAGCAGATGGCCAAAATTCAACCAAATAAACATGTCATTGTGGCAAACAGTACCACCATAACGGGCCTCTGTACATAAATTGCCTATGGTGGAAGCCCAAGGGGTCAAAATAGCTGTATGGTGACTGCTATAATGATTATTTAGCCATCTTTTGTGTTTGGAATATTCAAAATGAAAGAATTCAAAATTTCATCAGTACATACATTAATGTACCAAGTTTATTTAAAATAATATTAATTCATTCCAAATGAATCCATTTAAATTCTATAATTGAAGTATTCCAAAACAAATCTAGATAAAAACAAGAGGAATATTATCAGAGGCCCCTCAGATCCCACCAAACAAAAAAAATTGCTTCACTAATGCTGTCAGTTATTCAGGGTCTATTTACTGGTGAAATAAGAACAAAACCTCAAGGTAGATAAAGCAGGATCTTTTTGTCATGGCACTGTAAGAAAACGGTATCTATTTTATGTGATATCTAAAAAGATAGAAAATCATCAAGTATAGACAAGTAAACTATTAATATAAATCAGTTACCTTCCCAAACAATCGAGGTTGGAAACGATAGGCATCTTGCCCAGGAACATCAATAGTTACACTAAGCTGTAATGTTCAAGTACTTCAAGTTATCTGGAGAGTTATATATGAAAAACATGAAGAAATAAAGCAGCGGTACAGGGGAAATACTAAGCACCCATTATATAAACCTACAATCTGTTCACCGAAGTCAACAACCAAATCCTTTGCTGATATTCCTTTTGCAAATATTGTCACAACCACTTCTTCTGGCTTTTGGTAGTATTCATGTCTGGTTCAGCATAATCAACAGATTATCAGTTATTGAGAAAGAAATTTCAGCATACAATGAAATATCCATAGATACAACACGAGAGACACCATGCCAAAAGAACAAATTATTGGAAGTTTATTAGATAGTAGCATGATATTAACATTCCCCATACTCCTAGACCCCACGCTTGATAAGCATTTTTTTAGACGAAATAATCATTAAAGAAACACCATCCCAGGAGGCTTTTTGATTAAATATTGTTTTATGATATACATAATAAGCTTAATTAAAATACGAACCTAGTAATAATAGGATTAAAAAACCATAAAATACCATATAAAATGTTTTTGATTCTTATATCAGGTAGAATTATTAACGGATTTGATGGGAGTAGAGACTCGTGATGGTGGTTATATTTTTTGTATAGAACTTAATAATGTAAAAAATAACAGCATGGATGATAGAAAAATAAAACAGCGAGAACCTGTATTTTGGTCTGTTTATTGTGACTTCCTTGATTTGGGATACCAAACTGTCTTCCTCAGCTTCTTTGGCCACCCCGTCATTCCTAATGCTCAAGTGGGAACCATTTGACGATAAGGTGCTAACAAGACCATTTGATTCCTCTGATAAATGAAGAGATATAATATATCAAATGAAGAGAAGCATAATTTCTCAATTACAAAAAACTGTTATATTAGTACCACCCACTCATTATACCATCCAAAACAAATGAGAATTTCGCACTTCACTATCTACTATCTATAAATCTAACAACAACAAAAAAATCACAATCATTGGATACGATAAAAAGGTCAATTACTACTAAAGTTAAACTGATTCATCCAATGTCAATAATCAGTCACTGTATATCGGCACACACAGTTCAAACCTAAAAAAAGAGTAAGTGTAATGTGTGGTCACCTGAAATAAAGCGATCGCATTCTTGAATCAACTTGGAGAATCTTAAATCATCTGGCGCAAAAGCGGCACCGTTTTGAAGTGCTACCTTGGCAGTGTGATATTCTTCTAGCTTCATACAAGCGGTCCTGCAAAAATAAATAGCAACAGCAACTAAGAGGCATAGAAACATAGATACGCTGATTCAATGTGAAAATTATGAGAATGTTTGAATTTGTATATAAATTATTGAAAGAGAAAAGGAGTAAACCCTTTGCGAATATAGGCCTTGGACAAGGAAGGGTTTAACTGGATGGCGTTGTTGGCATCGGAAACTGCTTCTGGCGATGGAAACAAATACGTTTGAGTAAGAGAGAGAGTGAAAGTAAAATTAATGAAGCGAAAAGAGAGAGGGAAAGTGAGGGTATGAACCAGTGAAAGCGTTGAGCTTAATATGGGCTTGTGCTCGGTCAGCGAAGAGATGAGCGTCGTTTGGATCTAGTTTTATGGCTTCGGAATAGAAATCGACGGCGAGAGCGAAGTCGTCGTCGAAGAATGCTTCCTTCGCTTTCTTCTCAAGTTCTTTCGCCATTTCGATTTGGAGTGTGCTCGTTGACGTGTGTTCCACAGTGTTATTTCTAAGCAGGGAGTGTTCTTCTAGACCCTTCTCTTCATTCATTCCTTGCTTTACTTCTCCCTCTCTCTAACGTATTTACTTTACTTCCACCCAAACCATAAACAATCTTTACAAATTCTTTTTCTTTTTCTTTTTTAATAAAAAAAGATAATATTAGTTATATAAAAACATAAAAAAAAAAAGATTGTTCTGTTTTGTTGAATTTTATTTACACTTACTTGTAACACTAAAGTAATTCTTTATTATTCTAAATATATTTTCAAATAAAATAGGAGTGTATTAAATAATGGATCTCTTCGTATATTATTATAAATATTAGGTTGTTTTTTTTTTTACATTAAAATTTATTTCACAATCAAACATAAAAATTAAACCCACTAATTAAGTATCTTAATCGCGGAAGTTGACACCGTGAACACCAACACCAGAAGAGTTGTAGGGCGCAAAGTAAATAGGAAATGGAAATACACGAAGGAAGAAGAAGAGTTAAAAAAAAGAATTTTTTTTTCTAAATAATTTAATAATTTAGTTATATTAGTTAGTATGCTAATTTTTTATTTTACTTCCAACCCAACCCAATGTTTTACATCCATCACAAATTTACACTTTATCAATGTCTAGTCTAGTGCTTCTTTTTTCATAATACACTTTGTTCAACTACCAAAAAACATATTTTTATAAATATGGTTATTTAAATATAATTATTTAATTATTTTAATTAATATATTATTTATATTTATATTTTTTGAAAAAAAAAATTGTTTAAAATTTTTTATTAATATAATTATGTAAATATTGATTAATATGTTATTTATATTTATATATTATTTAAATATAGTTATTTGAAAATTTTATTAACATAAGTTTTTAAATAATAATTAATATATTATTTATATTTATATTTATATACTATTTAAATAGATATAGTTATTTAAAAAAAAAATATTTTTTTAGACCGTAAAGTATCATTTGTATATATGGACCTGTCAATCCTATATTTTTACAATTTACACGTGTCTCCTGTTGTGGTGTATGTGTTTCATAGGTTGTCAAATATATTGTTTTTCTCTCTCTTCTCTCCCCCTTTTCCTCCTCCATACCCTGTTTGATTGCTCCCCCTCTCTTTAACCTCTCACCATGACATGGCACATCAACCGGGAAAGCGAAGTGCATAAGCTGAAAATGACGGCGTTGGATTGATTCTTTCTTGCTTTCGATTTATACGTTGTGGACATGACAATTTTGTGTCTTTTCTTTTTATAATAAATTTGAATAAAATAGTATATATATATATATATTAAAAATATTTTTAATTTTAGAATTTTGAGTCAAAATCAAAATTTATTTTGATCTAAAATTTGGTATATTGTATTCTGAAACTCTAGAAGTTATAGGATATAATTATTCTAATTCAATTCAGTTAAAAATTTTTACGTGTCAATCATATTTTAAACTACTATTTAAATATTTTTAATTTTAAATCAAATTTTTAAAAAGCAAATCCTTAAAATTTAAATTTAATTTAGAAAAATATTTTTTATGTACAATTTAAATCAAATTACTTAATAAAATATTAACTCAAATAAATTTGATTTTTTTAATTTAAATAAATTATGTAAAGATATAAATTTTAAAATACTAATTTTTTATCCACAATAACTTTAATTTCACATGTTTAAATATAAAAAAATTAAAATATATGAAATTAAATTTAAAATAATTCTTTCTAATTAATGACTTTTTCATTAATAATTTCATTTAGATATTTAATTTTAAAAAAATATTTAGATAAAATTTATTAATAACTATTAATCGGTAACTAATGTTCACGAATATACATATGTGAGTATCCATTATACAATTCGTTACAAGTTTTATCATCCATACATATACATATAAATATATAATATTACATATTGTATTTACAAATAATTTATCATATATCCATAATATTTAGAATACGATTCCCCAATAAACACTAAACTTGTGATTAAACATATTCTTGACACGTTGAAATTATAGGGCTATATTATAAATATGGATGGAGCTTAAGTGGGCCACCACACATTTCGTCACAAAAACTGGTTATGTTCCAGAATTAATTTCTACAGACAAAAACGAGTGAATTGCAGAACCTAACAAAAATACTGGGTTCAAGCAATACCAAAGTGCAAATGCCCAAAGAACACTGAAGAAGTATATACCTTGTTTCATATTAGAAGGGAAGGGATACTTTAATCCTAAATGTGAGACTATATTTACAGTTTTCTCTAAAACTTTACCACAAAGACCACTTAAGGTTGGTTCTCGATTATACATTTCCAAAAAAACCAGTTAAAATCATGTTTAAATATACAACTTTAGTGTAATTTACATTAAAATCATCTATATTACTATATAAAGAAAATGATGTATATACATTTGTTTTTTTAATTTTACTCTTTAAGTTTTCGGTTATTAATAAGTTTACTTTCATTGTAAATAAATAAAAATAAATAAATTAAACAAAATTATTTTTCTGTAAGACCCATTTAATTTTGTCCCAAATCCCAATCTATTGGACCTAAAGTTGATCCACAGGGTGTCCAAAATCTCTAAACCAATCATAACCCTCTCATTCTGTCAACTTTTCAAAAAAACAGTTCATTTTCTCTCCTTAGAACTGTTGCTAGGGTTTGGCCTCTACTCTTTGTCAAGCTAGCTCAACTCTATTTCTCCTAAGTTGGTTCCCAACTCATAATCTTCCTCCTCTGGTTTGATTTTCGTGATTCCAGTTAGAGTTCACCGTAATAACGCGTGTTCAATTTGTGTTAGTATTTTCAGCTCTCAAATTTGCTCTTGAAACTGCAATGCTCGTTGCCTTAGATGTCGATGTCTTTAACTAGCATTTTGTTTGTTAATTTTCCTCTTTAAGTTTTCAATTATGTTTATAAGCTTAATTTCATCTTAAATAAATTAAATTGTGCTTCTAAATCTAGCTTGTCAATTTTTATAATTTTTTTAAAAATTAACTCGTATTGATAAATAAAGAATTAAATCGCACCATTTTAATGTTTTTACCTGATGTAAAAGAGTTTATTGAATGAAGATATCCCTTAATTCTAATACACTATATCAAGCAAACTTATAAAAAATAATCAATGAAAAAAAATTATTAGTTACTATATCAATTTACGAAATAAAAAAGTTATTAATTACTAAAATAACACTATTATAAATAAAAATTTATAATTGGTTGTTAAAGTGTTCATTAATTAATTAAAGACTAAGTTAAAAATTAATTTTTTAATAGCCAAAATTTTAGTAATAAATATTTAATGACGAATTTATAAACAATTTTTTTTGTGTCAAAATTTTGGCAACTAAATTTTAGACCAATTTAAATATTAATTATAATATTTTATTTATAATAATAGTTATTTTATTAGTTAATATTTTTTTTTGTAATTTGATATTTAAATTGATCAAATATAGTCATCAAAAATTAATGGAAGATTTTAAATCAGGTGAAAAAACATTTTATTTGAATTTGAATATCATTAAGCCTATTTCGTTTTTTTATTATTAAAAACTAAAATAAAATTAAAAAGTGCTTCAATTTGATTTTATTCCGTGTAAAGTCGAGCTGACTTATTAGAAAAGCTTTATTGAGCACCCAATTCTTTAACAAGTCCTTAAAAAATTATCCAAATAACATATAAACAGATAAATTATTTATTAATAGAACAATTTACAATTTCCCAATAGCATAACTATTAATTTTTCATTACAAATAGTGTATAAGGAATTAATTGCATCTAATTTTTGTTTTACAATGTACGTGTGTGTCTATCTAATTTTATATATGTTAAATGTCATTAATAAAAAAATGTTTATATGTTATAAAAAGTTATTTTATGTCAGTCTTGACTTGCATAAGATTGAAAAAAAAAATCCAAAAATAATGATTACATTTTATATAACACATAATTCTTATATATTATAATAATTAATTGTAAAGATAAAAATACGTTTTGTCATTTTTTAACTTTAGAAATTAAATTATAGTCTGTAAAAACTAAAAATAAATTATATCATAGCTATTCAAAAATTATAATGTCAAAATTAGAAGATAGACAATAAACTATAATCATCTAAGCTAGGTCTATTTGTTTCCTAATAGAAATACAATATTGAAATTAAATTAATAAAAAAGTAAAATTATGTATGTAATTATATAGTAATTATATTGTTTAATTGAATTACATATCTAAAAATAATCTAATATTTTAATTTAAATTATGTTTTCATTTTTACCTGAACTAAGATTTTTTTTATTGTTAAGTTATCTTTCGAAAATGATGACGAAGACTAAAAGAGTGATTAAAAAAAATCCGAATTTTAAAATAATAATTTATTTGACAGGAGTAAATTAATTGGTTTGCTTGAAAATTGGCTGATTCCTAGTGTTGTTTCGGGACAACTATTTGTAAGAAACTTAATCTTTTATTAAATTTCCCTCTTCTCTCTTCCATTTAGGTTTATCATTTTTAAAAAAACTAGTTTTATCATATCTCTTTCCATCTGTGTGTATGTTTTTTTCGTTAAAACAAATTTAGAGGTCAAGAAAATAATAATTTATAATTAGGTTTTAGATAAAATCAACGTAATTTATATGTTTAAAAAATAAATATTTTCGTCAGTAATAAATATTGTTCGTAACTTTTATTTTATTGAAAAATTTATCGTGTTTTCGTTTTTAGGAATATAAATCATAATTCTCCAACTCCAATTTACTTAAATCTTATCCCTAGTCTAAAGATCCACACGCTAGATCTTACTAAGACCAACAAGATCCACACGCTGGAATCACTAAGAACAACAGTAAATGAATACGTATATTTAGTTTATGGACATATATTACTTTGACTTCATCTCAAGAAGTAAAGTCAATTTAAGATTATATATATATATATATATATATATATATATATATATATATATATCCTTTATTTTCAATTATTTTCTCATTCTTAAGTTCAATGGCACAGCACAAAGTTAAGTCTTGGTTGCGCGAGTCTATACAAAGTTGCGATATGACACTGAATAGTTAGTTAGTTAATCCCAATATAATTTGCATGTGGTGTGATATTCTTGTTCTCCCCTTCTCTCAGTTAATTAATTTACGTTGAATGTGTTAACCCGTGAAACAAGTGATCTGTCCCACCATACTTGAATAAAAAAAATCTATGTACATGTATCGCCGAAATGTGTGGTAAGTATAACAACGATGAATTATGATGCCTATATCGTTCGTTAAAAGATTGCACCAAAATTTCTCCGAAGATGCCATGTTATGCATGTGAGATGACGAACATGAATCATACGGGAACAGGATCAGTTTGGACAGAAATAGTAATCGCCGAACACTGTCCTGTTCTCAATCAAGAAGTTAAGCCTCTCGGAACAAGTTGGTCCCACCGGATTAGTTACACTTTTCTGCTGTTTGCCGGTAATTTCATATCAGAACACGTAATCATAATTATCCTAATATATATCCGATGTATAACGTTTTCTTGAAAAATTAGGTCATCGTCATTGAAACATGAAATTCAAGTGTTACGATTACGATTACGAATCTCATAAAAAAAAATATATTATTAAATAATGTAAAAGAGATGCCAAAACGAACGCAACATGAGTGTGTCTGTATGAAATGGAGCAATAAGAAAGCGAAACGTTGATGAGTAAATTAAGAAACAGATATCCACTTATGCTGCCTAACTTTTTCTTATCTAAAATACTATTAATCAGACACCAAATCAATTGCGCCACTTGCTGTAAGAAATTGATAATCTTAGGTAAGCCCCCAAAAAGAGATGTTGGTAATCACGTAGGAGTCTCTTACGAAGAATAATGCATGACAAACACGGAAATTTAGAGGGAATGGGGTGTGGAACATATTTCTCTTGTTATAATGAGGCAACCCTAGATATATCTCCGTGACTCCTTCCGTCTGAGTTTGATTACTGCACGTCACTCTATCTCCCATTCCACCTCCACTTCATCAAGTTATGTAGCAGTTAGGTAATGCCGCAGGCATTTTCCATCTATATATACGAACCATAGCTTGCTGGTTTAGCCGAACCAAGAGATCGAGTTCTTAGCTGATACTCATATATACATCATGGGGTACAATTTGTTGTTGATTGGTGTGTTCTTGTGGAGTTCAATGGTTAGTCACAATGGATTAGCCACGATGGATGATGATGGGAAGTTGATGAGCTCCTCAGGCTCACCAAATTATGATTATGCAGACGCTCTTGGCAAAGCCATTTTGTTTTTTGAAGGACAACGCTCGGGGAAGTTACCCTCAAACCAAAGAGTGAAGTGGAGGGAAGACTCCGCTCTCTCTGATGGAAAACTTCAAAACGTATCACTAACTAACCCTACATTGTAATAAACTATAGTTTATATGTAAGTGTTTCTTATATCTTGATTAATCATCTATATATATATCATCTGTGGCAGGTGAATTTGATCGGAGGATACTACGATGCTGGTGATAACGTCAAGTTTGGATGGCCAATGGCGTTTGCTACGAGCTTATTGAGTTGGGCTGCTGTTGAGTACGAAAGTGAGATATCTTCGGTAAACCAGCTTGGTTATCTCCAAAGTGCTATCCGTTGGGGTGCAGACTTCATACTCAGAGCCCATACTTCCCCAACCACCCTCTACACACAGGCCTGTTTCTATATTTAGCAAGAACACTGTTATCGTAATCACATGCTATAAAAAGTAAACGAAACCTTTTTCTAAGATCAAAACTTTTTACTCCTATAGGCTATTTTGAATCAAAACCTAAACACGTAAGAAGTGGTTGAGAAGAAAAAAAGTGCAGCAATAACATGAATTATAGTTGACTCGTTCACATTTAAATGGTGATAGGTTGGAGATGGCAACGCTGATCACAATTGTTGGGAGAGGCCAGAAGACATGGATACACCAAGGACAGTGTATAAGATAGATGCTAATTCTCCAGGGACTGAAGCCGCAGCTGAGTCTGCTGCGGCTCTTTCTGCTGCTTCAATTGTATTCAGGAAAATAGATGCCAAGTATTCCTCCACGCTATTAAGCCATGCGAAAACAGTAAGCAATGCATCATGATATATATACGATTTATTTTCAATTATTAATATATAATTATTATGACATGGAAATGTTGACGTGCTTCCAGACAGCACAGTTTGAAGGTTTTTTAATATACTGTTTATGATGGTGTTTTGCATGCAGCTGTTTGATTTTGCAGACAAGTACAGAGGTTCTTATTCCGGTTCTTGCCCATTCTATTGCTCGTACTCAGGTTACCAGGTACAAGATGCTGGTCTCGAAACGTTTAAACACTAGAACAAAATTTTCATTAATCATTAACTCATCGGGATTTTTCGTAATTTGTATAAAAAAGGATGAACTGCTATGGGCTGCTGCATGGTTGTACAAGGCAAGTGGAGAAAGCAGGTATCTGACCTACATCATAGGTAACCAAGGATGGAGCCAGGCAGTGTCTGAATTCAGCTGGGACAACAAATTTGTTGGGGCTCAGACATTACTAACCGAGGTCTTACATATTTAATAAATTACCAGTACCTATTTTTTATTAAGGAAAAAAGATAATAACTCTTCCTTTATAATTTCTTTCTCCAGGAATTTTACGGTGGAAAAAAAGACCTGGGCAAAATTAAGACCGATGCTGAGTCATTTATATGTCGTGTGATGCCAGGAAGCAACTCTCAACAGATTAAAACAACTCCTGGTATAAACATATATATTATACCGTGTTGAAACAAGTGGTTATTTTTATAGAAAAGACTAAATAGAATTTTCTATTATAGCTCAGTATTAGGCAATGTGATTAATGGAATGAGTTTTATTGTTGACTCAGGTGGTCTTCTGTTTACTAGAGATAGTAGCAATTTGCAATATACCACGAGCTCGACCATGGTGCTATTCATTTTCTCTAGAATCCTAAACAGAAATCACATCAACGGAATCAATTGTGGCTCCGCGCATTTCACACCGTCTCAAATTACAGCCTTTGCCAAAACACAGGTATATATATACACGAACACGAAACTCTCTCATCAGAAACAACTCAAATTCAGACATTCAAAAAAGGGTTTAATCAATGTGTGTGGGAATTGCAGGTGGACTACATACTGGGAAACAATCCGATGAAGATGTCGTACATGGTGGGATTTGGCAGCAAATACCCAAAGCAATTACATCACAGAGGCTCATCCATCCCTTCGATAAAAGTTCACCCAGCGAAGGTGGGTTGCAATGGTGGTCTCTCAGATTATTACAACTCTCCTAATCCAAATCCCAATACTCATGTGGGTGCCATTGTTGGAGGACCCGATTCAAATGACCGTTTCAATGATGCAAGATCTGACTATTCCCACACCGAGCCCACCACATACATGAATGCTGCTTTCGTCGCTTCAGTGTCTGCTTTGCTTGCCAAAACCTAAACTCCAAATTCAGGATTCATGTTAAAACCTATTGTTCTACTATTGTCATTCATTAACGAAATAAATGGAAATTACACTTTTATGCGCTGTTATATATAGCACAATCATAAGCGTTTTTCTTTTACTTGCCAAGATTTGACTTTTCTAATTTAACTGACTAAGAAATTGTTGGAATGGGTGGGTGGCTAGGTGGCTAAAGGCTGAAATCAGTGTATAGATATATCTCTCGTTTCCATCACAGTTAATAGTTGTTATCTGTTACAGTGAATTGAGAAGTTATTTCATCGCCCAGATTTTCTTTTGGTCATTAAAGAAGTGTTCACAGATTTGTAACAAATTGTTGTATATTTTGGATATGTCCACAGTTCTACTCGATTATTTTACAACTTTTTAATTATAAAGCTCAATTACATAAAAATTATCTACATTGTTAAAAATATAACATTTTATTATAACGAATGATTATTTAAATTATATGTTTATTTTAGTTTTAAGAAAAATGACATTTAGTTCTGTTTAAGTTATATTAAATTATATTCACAATTTTTTGTTTTAAACTATAAAATTATCAATATTTTTTATGATTTAATTAAATATTTTTTTAATTTTAGCTTTTACTTTTAATGTTTTTTATTTAATTTTTACATTATGATACTCTTAAAATAAATTATGAAAACTACTCTATAGTAATATTGTTAGATAATTTGTCCAACCAACCAATTAATTACACCTTATTTTCAGGGCAACGTACTTCATTAGTGTTCCCTCACTTTGGTATGCATCACTGCAAAATATTGCGTAATTGTAAACTGTTAAAGGATTAAATATGTCTTTCAAATTTTAGTCAAAATTTGTATTAGTATTTTTAAAAAATTTTAAATCAATTTGCTTTCTAAACTCTGTAGATACCTGAATTAATCTTTTTAACTAAATATCTGAATTAATTTTTTAACTAAATTTTATTAACTTTATTTAATATTTTAAATATATTTAATCATAATATTTTAATTTATTTATACCGTTTTATATATTTTTACTTTCATATTAATTGATAAACACGTTAGAAACGCTAATTAAAAAAATTCAATCCGGGTCCCAAAAAGGAAGAAAAATTATTATGTGGGCACTCATTTTCTTTCTCTTATTCTACAATGATATGTTACATTTGTCTTCCTTATTATGTATTTGTTTTATATAAATTTTTGTTCCAATTCAACCTTTTAGTAATATTTTTAAACTATGATTATTCTATAATTTTTTATTGACTGTTAAATAAATTTTTTTAAGTATTAAGATTTTCTTCATTAAATTATTACCCAAAAAAACATGTTTTATATATATATATATATATATATATATATATATATATATATATTTTTTATAATATTATTAAGAAATCTAAGTGCAAATATTAGAATGTTGACTTTTATGAATATAATATTTTAAGATTTTTGGATTAGAAATAATGTATTTAATATATATATATATATATATATATATATATATATATATATATATATATATATATATATATATATATATGTTGTATAATCTGTGATTGCATTTGCAATTTTTTATCAAAATTATTTTTGTCATCTGTATCCTATTATTATATACCGAGAAAGTTGAGTGACATGTATGATCAACCTTTCAAATTTTCAATAAAATACTCACAAACATCAACCTTTAAAATAAGATGGTGTGGAAGATATTTATGTATGCAACTCATACTTTAACAAAAATTTTCCACAATATATTTTAGTAGAAAAATCTCATTTATTTGATATCCGATTTTTGTGTAAACAATTCATACCTTAAATATAGTAAATCTCCCCAATCTACCTTATGAAAAAAATCCCAATATTTTTACAATGAAAAATATCATATTTACCTTCCTAATTACCATCAAGCAAGGTCACTTTCAGAAAATAAAAGGAGTTAAATACTTGGAATTAAATTGTCAAAACAAAGTAAAAAAGAATGGACTTAAAACCATAAATATTAGAACTTAAAACACCACATAAAGTATTTTAACAAAACTACATAAAATAAAATATATTCTTTTTCTCTAAAAGGACTGTTTTATGTGTAGTTAAACGACATAAAATTGTTGTGTTTGACACAAAACTATCTTATCCGGGCATTGCGCGCCAATTATACAGTTAATTCTGAAGATTTCCCGCTCCGATGGAAGATCTTCAAAATTCGGCTCTAAAATTCTTCTCCGATCAAGAGCTCTGTAATGTCGATATTGTCCCTCCTGCTCAGGTAATAATGCTCTTTCACCATCCATCCTTTTTCGTTTTTCTATTTCTCTTGATCTTGATCTGGCCAGCCGTTCCGTTTCGACGCGTGCAGGTCCGAGCGAGAATTGAAGTTTCTGTCCTCAATTTTCTAAAAATATTAAATGCATCCAACCCTGCCATCTCAGATTTGCCTTTGGTACAATTTCGATTAATTATAAGCAATAGTTTCCCTGTTTCACTTGAATAAACTTTTAAACACTGGTTTACCTTGTTCTTGTCACTGTGTTATCTTATTCTTAGTTATTTGCTATCAGAAAACAAATATGAATGTATTTCAAGTTTCATCTTAATAATCCTAAGAAACAAACAGATTCAGAGAAAATATAGCAATAGTCGAGTGAACCATGGCCTGTTGACAGAACTTTCACGTGTTTTTCTCTCCAATTCCATATCGACAAGGTCTCTGATGAGACCTAATGCAGCAAAGCCCTTCGTTAGGGGTACGGATTACGAATGTAGTTTTTCATTTTTCTTGTTCTTTTCTTTCCAATATTTTTGTTTTTGTGTGTTTGAGATATAAATTTAATCTTTCACTTGCAGTGTGGAAGGTGATGGAGATGTGCTATCAGATATTGCTTCAGGAAACGCGGGTCACGCAGAGGGAGCTCTTCTACAAATTGCTCTGTGATTCGCCACACCTGTTTCCCTCTCAAACGCATGTTAACAGGACGATCCAAGGTTATTATTACTGTGTCCTTTCTTTTTTATGTCTCTATTTTTTTTTTTCGTATAATTTTGAAGTATTAACTGGAAAATCAATCTGAGTCAAACAGATCTGGTAGCATTGCTTCGGTGCAGCCGATACAGTCTTGGAATCATGGCTTCCAGTCGAGGACTCATAGCTGGCCGTCTGACTTTGCAGGTATCTCACGAATACCTCATTCGAGGGTACTGCAATTTCGGTATTTTATGGTTAGGATATTGTATACGAATTGTTTGATGAAATGTTGCAAATGATGTTTTTTGTACAGGAACCGGGCAAAGAGGTTGTTGATTGCTCTTTGTGTGGCTCTTCTGGATTTGCAATTTCTGGTGACTTGAATTTGTTAGAGAGATTGGTTCTACATGCAGATGCTCGGTACGTTATAATTGTGGAAAAGGTGAGCTTGTTAGAGGTTGTTTGGTTTATTCAAATTCCTAATTTCGCTGAACTATTGCACCATGCTATTTTGAAAGTTGAAACGTTCCATACTTTCCCAAGGAAGAACAATACTTTTTGATACAATAATATTTGGTTCTCTTTTAGCACGCAATATTTCAGCGGCTTACTGAGGATCGGTTTTTTCATCAAATTCCGAGCATTCTTATCACTGCTAAAGGCTATCCAGACATGGCCACAAGGTACTCTGCACACCAGTTTACAAGATAGATAATTCAATATCTTTGAGATCTGACAGGATCTCAACAATGTTCTCAATTCATGCTAGAAACTATCATGTAATATATGGTGGTGTTAATCCATTGATATGATGCTTTTAATAACTGAAACGCCAAAGTTCAAATGCAGATTTCTTCTTTATCGGATCAATCGAGCTTTTCCAGACTTGCCAATTTTAGCTTTGGTGGATTGGTATAATTCTTGGTTTTTGTACCAATAATAACTTCCCGCTGTATTGTTTCAGAAAGACATTCTGTTCTTTTATGTTAAAAAATGTAACATTTTGTTCTATCCGTGTTTAAACTTATAAAGGAACCCAGCTGGATTAGCCATTCTATGCACCTTCAAATTTGGAAGTGTAGGAATGGGCCTAGAGGCCTACAGATACGGTAGTTGTATAATCCCGGTATAACAAAAGTATAGAAGCTCTGATGTGTTTAAAAGAAACTTAAGAAAGGTTTTTATATGCATTGTCTAGCTTGCAACGTCAAGTGGTTAGGACTGCGGAGTAATGATCTACCTTTGGTGCCTGATCAATCTTTCGTTCCATTGAAGCCAAAGGATCTGCAAATTGCTCGAAGCTTGATGTCCTCAGGAATATTACAGGTACGCTATCCAGAACCCCTCTGAATTTTGCCCCTAGTGTATTATTTGCCTCCTCGAGTTTTGTTCAGTGATTTATGATTTTTATTTCAATTGATGAAATTCATTTCTTGTACAAAATATTTTTACATACGTTGCTATTGTGATTCTTAGATTTCCATGCAAGAAATATGCATATTGGCTGTTACAAGAACTGATCCGTATAAGCATTATGTTAAAATTGATGTCCATCAAGCATCATCCTTAAGGCTAACAGAAGAATATTATTTTCGACCAGACCGTGTTTTACTTTAACAAATTTTGTTTTACAGGATAATTACAAAGATGAAGTGACCGTAATGATTCAAAGAGGAAGGAAAACTGAAATCGAAGCTCTATACTTTCATGGATACGACTATTTGGGAAAGTATATTGCTAAAAAAATTGTACAGTCCGACTACATATGAATATACTCAATATATGTCTAAAACTGTAAAATACAAAGCTAAATAAAAAGAAAAAACAATTTCCGTAACTCAAATTTATAAAGATTATCGGTTGCTACTTTCTGCACCCCCACTTTTTCCTGTCTGCACCACTGAATTCAAATATCCCCATTTTACCCTACAGCCAATATTTAGTCCAACCCTAATTTGAAATCCTTATTTCTGTCGCACCTCCCTCCCTCTGCACCTTCCCGCTCCCTTGTACACAACACCTCCCATTTGCACCACGCCTGCCTCTGCGCCTCCCCTCACAGTGTGCCCCTTGCACCATGCCTCTCACTACACTCTTCATTGTGGCAAAACAGCATGTTGTGGCGTGAGTTAAACACCACGATTCTAAGCGAATAAGACATTGGCACATTCCTGATTTACCATTTCGGAACTTATTATTTCTCTACTGTTAGGATTTATCCTAGACTACAGAAAAAACATTTTCGAAATGGATAATTAGGAAGAGATTTAGAAATACCTTTTAAAATACACATAAAAAAATTATATTTCAGATTTAGTATTCCGAGAACACTAATATGAAAATATTTTAATAATTTAAAATAGAAAATTAAAATATGAATAATGGGAATGAATATAATATATACAATATTGAAAATCGATGAAATAATTTTACAATTTGTAGAGAATGAAAAAACTTACATTATTATAGACTGATATAAATAAAATATTAAAATATATGATAGTGTTAATAAAATTATTTCAGTAAATATTATTTATATATGTTATTTTTTAATAATTTCTTAGTTTATGTATATAGATGTTTTTGGTTTTTAAGTTTTACATTTTAATAATACTTAAATATTATTAGGTTGATCAAGATGTATCAGATTATTCACTTTGTATAACATGATAATGATAATAAGGAACGTAAACTCTATTCTTAAATTATTTCATCATCTGATTAAAAGTTATAAGCGATACGGTATTTGTTCGTAAATCATTCTGATATCTAACTCAATAATAACATAGAACTTAATTGCCGTGTTATTGTTTACGAAACCATGCTAACAACGGGGATAAAAAAAATATTGGAAGAACCAAAAATGAAAAAAAGTTTAGAAAGGACCAAAATTAAAACATCATGAATTAATTAAACCCAATTTCTAAGAAAGAATCAAAGAAAGACGAAGCTAAATATGGAGAAGTAGAATATAAGAGTCAAAGTAAAATGCAATATTTAATTTAGATAATATCTCAGATTGATCGTTTTGTTTATTTTTTAATCACGAAGTCTAATTTGTGGAACTGAGCCGCCCCTGCAGGCTGCTAGTAACTCGTCCCACATTTCAGACATGCCACAGGGAAACATAATATATGGGACACCGCTGTTGTGAGCCACTCACACAAACTTGTGTCTTGTCTTAATTTGTTTGTTAGTTCCATTTCCATCTAGACCAGATCTGTCACTTCTAAGCTTCAAAAGCTATGGCAACTTCTTCCTTTGCAGCATCTTCCATCCTCCTTCCATTCACAACAAACCCTAAATCCCCTCACTTATTTGCCTCTTTCCCTTGCAAAAACAATACCCTCCTTCCCAGCCTCCGTCTCAGACCCATCTCAGCCTCAGCCTCAGCGGCTTCAATCCCAACCCCCTCCGTTCAGGTTGACAACTCTCCACCCTCCGCCGCTCCTTCCAAGGTTCTCCCCTTTCGGGTCGGCCACGGTTTCGACCTCCATCGCTTGGAACCCGGTTACCCCCTAATCATCGGCGGAATTAACATACCCCACGAAAAAGGTTGCGAGGCTCATTCTGATGGGGACGTTCTGCTTCACTGCGTCGTTGATGCTATTTTGGGGGCGTTAGGTCTTCCTGATATAGGCCAAATATTTCCCGATTCTGATCCTAAGTGGAAGGGTTGTGACTCTTCGGTCTTCATTAAAGAATCTGTGAGTATTATCCCACAAACATGTCTTCTTTATTCTACTTCATTTTATCTATCACTAACTGATTCTTGGTTTGGGCATTTGTTTTCCGTTGTATTATTATTTGAATTCAATTCATTCCCTTGGTGTAAATTAAAAGAACTTTTAATTTAAGTAGCTCTTTTAAGTTAGTATGCGGAGTTAGAACTTAAGTTGTATCTTGAATTTAAGTATGGTGTAAGGGAATGAAAGGACGCATAATGGAATGGCACTATTTCTTCTTGTTTAAATTTTTTAAAACAACATGCAATGAAACCTTGTGTATTCTTTTCAATTCTATCACATAAGTACTGATATTGCCCTCAAAAACGGTTTCTTATTTTTGAATATAGGATGAGCAACTTGATTTCCCACTCTGCATTTACCTGTTTTTATTAGTTTTTACATGCATAGGCTTTAGAATCTGATTCCGACGATTCAACTCTGCATTAATCACATAGGAATCACTCAATACAGTGATGAATTGGTAAGGAAATGACGGAGAACTTTTGATCACACCCTATTCTTAGTCAACTTTTTCTTTGTGAAGTTTCACACTTTCTTATGATATGCGTGCAAGCTTGGTTTGCCATTTAGAACCGCAAATCCACATTTCAGATTTGAAAAATAGAAGTTTGTTTTGATAGTTAGAACCCCAATCCACACTTTTTGATTTGAAAAATGAAAGTTATTCTATTTAGGGATGTAGAAAGTGAATCCGCATTTGACTTGATCCGGTGCTAAATCAGTCATGCACACAATCTATTTGTCCATCTCATTCTTTTAAAATAGAAAGTTAACAATTCAGTTATAGCTTACCTTTGTTGTGATATTTGTATCTAAGCATTTTTTGTCGATATAAATTATTTGTATGAAGTTATTTTTCATTGTATCTCAGAATCCTGTGGTTCAATTTGATTTATGATTCACCATTTGATTACTTAATGCCATTTGGTTTGATTTGTATTTGCTACATGATGGCCTATTGGCTGTGCAATGAAATCGTTTTTCATTATCATAAATCTTTTTATTATGAATGTGATTGAAGATAAGTTGTGGAACTTCCGGATATTTTATCTGCATCTTCTAATCTGTGTTGTGGTATTTTACAGGTTAGACTGATGCATGAAGCCGGTTATGAAATTGGAAATTTAGATGCTACATTGATACTTCAGCGGCCAAAACTTAGCCCTCACAAGGACACTATCAAAGCCAACTTATCTGCACTGCTTGGAGTGGACTCTTCTGTAGTAAATATCAAAGCAAAAACTCATGAAAAGGTGGACAGCCTTGGAGAGAATAGAAGTATAGCAGCTCACACAGTGGTTCTTCTAATGAAGAAATGAGAAAGAATCTACAAATGTTTTGGAACATGATGGAACTTTAATCCGTAAAATCCTCATATATTTGTATTCCTAGCTTGCAGTGTACTGTTTATTGTTTATCATATCTTATAGGTCACCCTGGTAGCAATTTTTTTTACTGATGTAGCTCTTGCCCTGCATTTTTCGAAGAACTTGGTAGCTGTCTTTATGTTTATTTTTTTGTCATTTTGGAAATAAGAGTGACCCTGTGTAGGTTTAAAAGGCACATGCGGAGGAAAAAATATTTAGTCATTCTGTGTATAAATAAACTATAAAAGTGAACTTGTTTTTATAACAAGTGAGCAAGGATCCATGGATAAGTGTTTAGTGGTTTCGAATATGTTCATTTCAAAACAGATTTATGGTCAAGTGTGATAATTCACGGCGTTGACTTTTGATCATTGACCTTTTCTTCGTCCACTTTGTGGAAAATTTCACACCCATTTGGTTCGGTCAAATTTACTAAGCTAATAAAAGTGATTTTTAAGTTCATACTTGGATGTTTTTGAAAGTGTTGGGGATTGAGAAAATAGTGCAGCAGGCAACTTTAAAGGTTATTTTTAATATGAAAATTGACGATGAATAGTCGTGGTTGAACGGGAATGTTTGGATAGGATATTTTAAGAGGAGAAAGTAATATTTAGGGATTTGTAAGTCAATATGCAAAAAAGAAATTTAAAATATGATAATTATAATAAGAAATTTGAATGAAGAACGAACAGAATCCTAAATTTGATTTTAATACAGAAGCTTTTAGAAATTCTAAGCTAACTCGATTGTCTTTATCATATCAATCTAACTTGAATCCGTTCAAAATGCATTCAATGTCAATCTATTAATTTTGTTCGGTAATGAGAAGGTGCATTGAAGGGTGTGCCAATGATAATTCCAACACAGCCTCCTCTTTCTCCATTGATAATTTGCCTCTCTCCCCTCAATCAATAAGGATCATCTATCTTAGACGAATTAGTTAATTTTTTTCAAAAAAATAACGTAACTTTGTTTAATTTTTAATTATATATATATAATTGAAATTAGTCATTCAACACATAAAAATTAAAAGAAGTTAGGTTCATTTGGTTTACAATATTACTTTGTTTACATAGAAACTTTTCTTAACTCATTGTATATGTAATCTGGTTTGTGAAATTATTAGATAGTACATGCTTTTCTGTTTTGAGGTGTCTATTTTTTTTTTTTCTATTAACCATGACATTTTAAGTTGGTTCCAAATGAGAACTATGTTCAGTTGTTTTTGGGACACGAGGCTGCTTCTAAATATCAATTTTTAGTTCATAATGTTTGTTGTTGTTCCATTTCCTATTAATGTGAGCTTGAAGGGGCTTAGTGTTTGTAGGGTCATCACAATGAATGAGGGACATGTTGGTACCTACCACAGTATTTTATGAAGTTATTCAGCATGTTTTTTAATTGTTGTAAATGTGTTTAAAGAGTTGGTTTTTATTATTGTTTAGTACCTACTTTATCTTGCCAAATCCTTTTCAATATTAGATTATTATTATTATTTTGTTATTATTAATTTGGGAGTTAAAGTTGATAGGATGTTATGTCACTTCCTTTATTTTTTTTTTTTGCGGAAGAGAGTTTATTGTAGCACGTTTTTGTGAAGTGAGATGGATTGGGTTCAAATTAAAAAAAAAAAAAAGGCTTAACGTTTAAGCACTTATATAAGTGTCTTTTTTAAAGTATTTTTTTTTTTAAGGAAAAAAGTATTAAACCTCTTTAAACTTAATCGTTGTTTTTATAAATCATTAAATTTTATCTTATTTATAAAATTATAAATAGACTCCATAAGTTTAATTTCATTTTAATTGGTTTTTAAAATTTACCAATTTGATAAATAGATATTTTTAACATAATTTGATTTAATTAATCCTTTAAATATACTATTTTTATAAAATGGGTTTTTTACCAAATTAAAGGTCAATCATTCATTTCCGTAAAAATGATATTTTGGAAGAAAAAAACTAAAACAATAAAAAGTGATTTAATTTTGTTTATAATAAATCTATTATGTTTAATGTTTTGAAAAATATGTATAAAAATAAAACCAACAAATCATGGAAATTTAAAAGAACTAAATTGTTGATATTTCTTCTTTGGCAGTGGTCTAACTCGAATTTAACATAATAGGATTTTATAAAAACGATAATCTTTTTGAATTAATTAATACGAATTGAAATTGAGATATATTATTAGAAGAATGAAGTATGTGTTAGGTTTATAGAGGGAGTTTCACTTGGAAAAATAAATATCAATCAAACCTGAGTCTAACCACATAAGACATTGACACTAATGAATTTAACATAAACCCATTGTCTTAAGGTTTTGGATTGTGAGTGGTATTAATGTCTTATGTGATTATGCTCAAGTTTTATTGGTGTTTATTTTCCTCAATGAAACATCCTTTGTAAACCTAACCCTATGCATTTTTATTTTCTTTTTCAAATATGTATATATGTAATCTCTATAACCTTATTTGGTGAAGCAGATATAACCATCAAAGATTAAAAGTAAATTATTGTCAAATTTTGATTTTAAAGATTCATTGTTATACTTATTTATGGTAAAATCACATGTGCTTCTCATTGTCCTCATCAGATTACATTCTTTTTATTTCTTTGACCCTTTGTATCTTCGTTGAGGCTTTGAGTCATGTGAACATACACATTGCAATTCGATAATGCAGAATTTAGTGGGGAAAAAGTGCCTATTTTTTTCTTCACAATTTCGCTCCGTTTTCTACGTTTTTCTTTTGTGATGATGACTTCTTTTCAGAGTTTGTTCCACCAAGAACAAGACTCGTATTTTTCACGTTTATTTTATGAACCTTACATCTTCTTTTGTTGTGATTTGTTGATATGTTAATTTGTTTTTTCCTTGCGATGACAGAAACCATACTAGTTTTAAACTTATATGTTAAATAATAAATAAACTTGAATATCTGCAACATTTGTTATCGAAAATAATTTATGTTATGTAAATCTGATGGTATTTTTGCTCTTATAATAGTTATTCTGATTACTACCCTAACAAGGAAAGAAATGTGTGGAACATTAGACCTTGAAAGATCTATTAATGATACTTCAATTAAAAAGTTCTTCTTTCTCATACAAATATATACAAAAATGGTTGTTGGTTGAAGTTAAAGGAGAACTTTGATACCTTCAATGTAAATGTTTAAATTTTAAATATTATATATATATATATATATATATATATATATATATATATATATATATATATATATATATATCCCCAAAAATGTTATATTCTCGTATAAAATATTTTGACAATCCTAAAATATTTTTACTGTTTTCTTTTTTGAGATAATTTATTCTTTGACATATTCTTTTTGTGTTTCTACTAATGCAATCGTTTTTTAATAATGTTATTTTTTGCACTACAATTGTATTATTTTACTATTAATTTCAAAATAATACTTGAATTCGTTTTTCAAAGTATTGCGTATCTTAGCCAGGAGTAATAAATGAAAGTGCTTTTTTTTTCATAACTATGTTTGAATAAAAACGTGGGTTAAATATGTTTTTTTCTTTAATTTTCAGTAAAAATAGTATCTTTTTTAAAGTTTAAACGAATTTAATTTCAATTTTAGAAATTCGTATATTTAGTTTTTTTAAGGCTTAAATACCTTTTTGGTCCTCATTTTCGTAGTGTTTATTACAAATGGTCCTCATTTTCACATAATGTTTAAAATGGTCCTCATTTTTATCGAATGTTTAGAATGATCCTCATTTTCGCAATTCGTGTTTTATTTGGTCCTTTTCTGTAACACCGTTTAAATCATTAACGGAACATTGTACAGGTGGCACGGTTTGTATTAGGGTGTGTTACGTGTACTGTACAGGTGGCTTAATTAGATATTTGAGGATAAATAAGTGAGCTAGGATTTTGGTAGGGAATGTTTGGGCAGTTGGTGAGTTTTGGCAATCTTGTTCCTCCATTCCCAATTGGTATTGCTGCATTCTTCTTCTTCCTGCAATCCCATTATATAGGTATGTTACGGTCCCAATCTTCTTCCTTTACCTTTGGTCGTAATCGTTGGAGGCAACCGTGTTATATCACTTCGTGCACTATTGGTGGTTCAACGAGAAACGAATTAACCCCGATTTGTAGTTGTTGAGAGATGACTGCTTTGAGGATGGCAAAAACTCCAAAGAATATTGGTAGAAAATTTTGGGTACAATCTATTTTTATTTTTGTGTTAATAATAAATTGGTTTTAATTTTTGGTTTATTGATTTAAAGAGTGGTGGTTCCAATAATGTGGGCTGCAACTTTTTCAAATGGTGGTGTTGATGAAAAGGATGTCATCATCATGACACAAATGAGGCAGATTAATGATTTGGAGAAGTCATTGAAGGTTGCTGAGAAGAGGCT
>Ga0209589_1001271_pt1 | contig 41037 bp, 14 predicted proteins | sample CowpeawhiteBW_FD_187525 | JGI IMG/M metagenome (GOLD analysis project Ga0209589, IMG submission 187525) | Root nodule microbial communities of legume samples collected from California USA - Cow pea white BW (SPAdes) (version 2) | ecosystem: Host-associated > Plants > Roots > Nodule | place: USA...
ATATAAATATATATATATATATATATATATATATATATATATATATATATATATATATATATATATATATATATATATATAATTGTGTAGATACTGTTTAGAATTTATAAATTTATACCTTTTTTAATTTTTTAAAATATTTGTATTCAAACAGTAAAACTGTTTTTTATTATTTTCTATGATGAATTTTTTAAATAAAACCCAAAAAGTAAAACAATTTTATAATTAAAAAAGAACACGAATTCGAATTATATTAATTGAATCATCTTTCAATTTTTTTTTTCGGTTGGGCAGGCCAGTGAAACGCGAGGCCCATTCAAGTGCTCTCATAAAAGAAAAGTCGAATGGGCCGAATAGGAGTAGGCCCATTAGTGTCTGAGTTTCCCGCCAGATATATCTTTATCTTCCCGCCATTTCACTCGTACTCCTGCATTCCTCGGTTTCCCATTTCCCAAATTCAATTCTTCGTTCCACCTCACAGTTTTGGTCGCAAAGAAAATGATCCCACAACAAGAATCCGATTTCAATCTCAATCACCTCAAGCTATATTACGGTTCGTTACTTTCACTTCCCGTTTTTTTCTTTTCCTTTAATCTCCGTATAAAAGTATCATAATTTGTAATGTTTCGTACTGGGTTTGACCTCTCTTCAACGTTTTCTCTTCTCGTTTCCCAGGAAAGCTGTTTCCTTTTGCTGATTTATGCAGATGGGTGTCTTATGGCAACGGTAATATCGCCAAATGTTTGTTTCTGAAGAGTGTACATTCTTAATTCTAATATGTTTATAGTCCCACAAATAAATTGATATCCGTCGTTAATCTCTCTAAAAGAATTGTATAGTTTCTGTTCCCTGTTTATAGAAATATGTTAGACTTTGTTGTCTTTGTTCTTTTCTGAAATCCCTCTCTTTTTGCTCTTTCATTTGTGGAAATAGGAACACACATGGCGCATTTTGTTGTTTTCATAAATGGACATAGTGAACATCTCCTAATTTAGTGATTTAGGACACAATTAACTCTACTTTTAATTTATATTTTACGTTTTTGTGGGAATTATTTGTAGATGCGAAGCACCCTGGTTGTGATCAATCCTATATGGGGCGAAGAGAGTTTTCCTTCACTCTGGTGGATGATATTTATCTGCGGTTCCAATCTTTCAACAATGCCCATGAGCTCGAAAATTCAGTCAAAGAGAAGTCCCCTGTTAAGATAGATATTGGGCCTGTCTACTCTGTTGATGTAATATGCCCCCCTTCTCCAAACCCTCACTAGCTAGACTCCATTGTTATGCAACAAGTTCTTATAATTCATGCAGGAATTACAATAGTGTTTTTTTCTTCATGAATCCTTTTGTGATGATGAGATGTAGCTTTTATTCACTCACCTATTCTGTTCCTTGTGTGTTTTGTCTGGTTCAGCCTGCAAAAAGGTATGCCTATGCGCAGAGTGAAAACAATGTCTTTACCCCAGTTGAGAGGGAGTTAATTTTCGATATAGTAAGATTTTTTCTTTAAGTCTCCAAGTGAAGCCTTTAGCTATCGTGGCCTTCTTCACATTTGACACCTTTTCTTTTTTTTGGGTCTCTGTAGGATATGACAGACTATGATGATGTTAGATACTGCTGCTCAGGTGCTGATGTTTGTCTTGTTTGCTGGCCGTTAATGACTATAGCAATCAAAGTGATTGATACTGCCTTAAGAGGTACTAGTGTGCGTATTATATAGTGCAATTTTGCCATGTATATTCATTGCATTGAAATAATGAGATAGCAGTACATATCTTAACATAGAAAGACCATGGAGTGGGTGTAAATTACCAGGTGGAAATCCTACCAAATAACAAAAGTTTGCCTCCTAATCACCAGGTGACATTACTGGACGTGGTCATCCCTAAACATACTAGGTTTCTTTCTGGTGAAGCAGGAAGAGACATGATTTCTACTTAAAAATTTATGAGTGGTTGTAGTCAGGACTGTGTCTTGTACATTTCATTATTTCAACATCTTATTTACCTGACGTCTTTATTTATGGGGAATGTATGTCTTCGACAGTGCCTAATATACCTTGTTAGAGAAGTCTCGGTGCTTAAGTGAGTCACCCCGCGATATTTCGTATTATTGGATGTTAATTACACCGATTGCATGTTTTGAGGTTCATCAACCATCTCTTTTGTATTTGTTCTCATGCCACTTCTGATCTTTCATTGTGCTAATCTTCGTATCAAAGGTTGCGATTTTCGTTTCCCAGTTCTTTCTGTCCTTTGGGTTCAGATCTTCGTCGTTGTTCGAAAATAGTTAAAACTCCGAGGGATATAGAATATCCAACATGCATAAAATTTACGTACACTAGCTTTGTATGCTGCAACTTTCAGCCTATTTAGTTGTGATTGAACAAAATCAAGTGGGCGTTATTTGGGAGCGTGTGCTTTCTTAGTAACTTTTGCGTTGACTTTTGCTTTGGGGCTACTGTTTCAGATGACTTTGGTTTCAAGCACGTTCTCTGGGTGTACAGTGGACGCAGAGGTGTTCATTGCTGGGTCTGTGATGGGAAGGCAAGAAGGTGAGACACTAAACAATCAAAAGTTATCCTTTGTCTACTTGTGACCGTACACAGTCATAAATTCAAACACCACATTTTCTCATACAGGTTGTCTAATGAGCAGAGAGGTGCTATTGCTGACTATTTTCGTGTCTACAAGGTAAAGTATACTGATGACAAGTGGGTTTCAAATACATGTGGAAGTGTTTGTTGATTTCATATGCTGTCCAGGGCAATGAAAATAGTCATAAGAAGGTTTCTTTGACGGGTGCTGCCCTTCATCCTTTCTTGGCGTAAGTCTTAATGCGAATGATTAACTTTTCGAACCAGATCTCTTATTTCATATCCTAACCTGTATTTTATTATTCCAGGACATCATACACTAATGTTCTCAAAGACTATTTCGAGAAAAATCTGCTTACGGGACAAAATTTACTTGCCACTGAGGAGAGATATGAGAAAATTCTAAGCATGATTCCCGATGAATGTACTTTTTTTTCCGTCCTTCCTTCATATGAACCTTGTTACTTTATTTCCTGCCACTATCTTAGTCGATACACGGTTTACCTTTTGCAGCTATTGCTTCTGAACTTCGGGGGAGATGGCAAGATGGTAGGCGGTCTTCTAGTGCAAAAGAAGACATCAATGTTGTTCGATGGGAACAACTCAAACAGTTGCTGCAATCTGGAAAACATAAGGTATGTAAGATTCCTTTTAGGAAATGCAGTCTGCTCTCGGCAATATTTGTACGAACATTTTAAAAATCGAAAGAGCATGCATGGAACTCTTGAGCAATATTGGTCATGAAATTCTTGCTGTGACCTCCTACAGTTGCTACATGCTTCTTTTATTCATTGAAAACTGTTTGTAAATTGTATGCAATGATGCGGAATTTGCTGGAACAAGCATGATTTGTTGTTTCCATTTATTATTAATGTTTTCCTAATACTTTTTGAAGGCGCAAGGGCTGCGCCGATGTGTTGAAGAGATTGTGTTCTGCTTTACATATCCCAGGCTTGATATGGAGGTTTGTCGATCAACTGCTTCCCTTTTTTCCATGTCCTCTTTTTATCTTTCATATTAATACCATTTGTGTAGTCGAAGTGCCCAGCAATGTCTCTATATTACTAATAACACCTTTTTGTCTAATTTTAAGTTCAGATAGTTCATTAAGACTGTTTATGTTGTAGGTTTCTAAACATATGAATCATTTGCTTAAAGCACCATTCTGTGTACATCCTAAAACAGGTAAGTATCTAATATGTTTATGCACAATTTTTATTGACTTACTGAGTTGATTTTTTTATTTTTCGCTTGAGATTTTCACCGATGACATTATAATCATATGATTTTGCCTTCTGATTTTTAAAAATAAAAGTTCAACTATAAAGCTTTCTACCAGTATAAATTGTTTGATCGAATTCACTATATTTGATTGTTTAGCATTAAACGGTATTCTTCTTTGTTCTAGGTCGTGTTTGTGTACCAATTGATCCAAGTCGGTGCGACGAATTCGATCCTACTACAGTACCCACCCTTTCACAGGTAAACTTATTCTGCTATGATAATTTTCTTACCTGCATTGAAGCGAGGGGAAAACTTTCCACTGGCTCAGTTATTTGCGTAGTTTTCATGAGGGATGTTCCTATTTATTGCTTGACAGTATTTGGAACATGCATAGTGAAATTCGTTCCCTTTTCCAACACATTTTCATGTGGAAAAAGGAAATATCACCTTTTGACATGGCTAAAGTGGGGGTTTAAAGTATATGCCTGTATTCCACCATTGCATTTGTAATTTTGTACCATAAAAAAACTTCTGAACACTTTTTGTCTGAATCTTGCTTGATATTTTGAGCTGTATGCGACATTGCAGCTGATAGAAGAGCTTAATTATGAAAGCTCAAGATCTGATGTTGATGGTGGTAAGTTAATTATACTCGAACAATCAAATTTTCCTTTTTGTAAAATCTTCACATTGCCATCATCTTGGACTCTTCGAGTTCAGATTATGTACATTGATATGCTCCCTCTAATGCTAATTGCAACCTGGATTCCAATACAATTGAAAGTGGTTTAATAATACCTTGTTTGATGGCAGAATTGAATAGAACTTCGCTTGGAAATGCCATTACGCTCTTCAGATCGTCATTCTTACAGCCTTTACTAAAAGCCTGCAAGGTATATTTTCACCACTGCACTGAACTGCATTAATTTATCCTCAATACCATTATTATAGCCATTTGGATATCATTTGAAAGGAGTAATACGGGAATGCTTGAAACGCTGACTCATTTACTGTTTTTATTTATACATATTTTTTGGACATTACAACTCAAATTCATCAAAACATTTGTGTTGAAGCTGTTTATCTTAATAACTTGATACCGTATTATTACAGATTCGGCATTCAAGTGTACCTAGCATAACTATTTTAAATGATGAATATTGCAGGAAGAGATAGAAAATTCGTATAACTTAAAATTGCAGCAGTCAAAGAATTCCCTTGGTTGGTAGAGTCACGAATGCTTCATATTGGTTTGGTTAGATAGAGCTGTCTCGAGGTCACATCAATTGACACAATCAAAAGATGGAATGTTCATGGCACTGTTGAATTATCAAGAAGCATTTTAACTCTTATATTTTCATACAACTGCAACCGTTCTTCTGGTGAGAGAAAGGAATTAGCATGAGTGAGTGCCACTGAAATTATCTTTATAGAAATTCTGGTACATGACCATGCAAAGTGTTGTCATGACATTCCACTAAAAAATTATTGTAATTACTCACTGTGCTGAATCTGCTACATTATTTCACATTGCGTAGCAACTAAGGGAAAAAGTCGGCAGGCAGATGGCAATGTATCTCAGACATTTTAAATGATAGTTTTTCTTACCATTATTGTACTGAAATTGAAAGTTATGGTTTCATACAGCAATGTGTTGTACAATTTCAATTGACTGTGTCTGTTATTCTGAATGTAACTTGATAATATATTAAAAGGAAACTTTAGCTGGTTATAATTTACACAGGTCCAAACTACAACAATCTTGTTCAATTGTGAATGGCCAATAAAACGGTGATAATTAGTAAGAAGGGTTGTTCAATGATGATATTTGATTTGAATGCAGAATATGGAAAGGTAAGAAATGTAAGAAACCTTAAACTTACGTGAAGTTTGATTTGATGAATAAGAAGAAAAATAGAAGATAGAAATAGAGAGAGCAAGCACAGGTAGGTAGGTGCAACCGACAGTGAGAAGGTCCTACATCTGCTCTGCTCTTAATAGAATATTCTTGCTGCCTACTTATATCTCTACATGTATTCTTCTACTAAAATACGCCTACATGTATTTCCACGCCAAACTTAAAAGGTCAAATATGTCAATCCTTCATCATCCAAATTAGGTTTCTTTCTTTTTTAATCTGCAGCCACCTCTGTTGAGATTAATGTTTTTAGTGTATCATAAAATCTTTTACTAAAGAGCTGCTTTAAATTAAAATCTATTTAAATAATTTAAATGTTAATTAATATGGAATGAACTATAAACAACTTCAGAAATTATAAAACCTAATAAATAATCAATAAGTAATAAGGTATTGGGTGCCAAAATTCTTGTGTTTCATTATTGTGCCACGTCACAATCTTTCCTTTCTCCCTTTCCTTAAATTAATTTAAATAACCTGATGTTCTATTGTGTCAATATTTTATTGGCTAATAGAAGATTTTTGTTGTCATTGTTTACTATAACATTATTATTGAAGAAAATCCAAAGCAGTTTGCTTTTAAAAAATATTATGTATTTATTATAAAGAATTTTTAAATCCAAATCTCAGATTGATAAAGTCTGGTTTCTTGTTGTCTGAATAAAAAAACGCAACCTGGATTTATTAATACTATTTTACTGTTGTTGTTACGTCACCTTGCATAACCTCCAATCCATTGAACCCTGAATTATTAATATTATTGTTTTTTCTTTATTTTTTTTAGGCAATGTTGTCAAGAATGCGTTTTCAGTGTAGATAAAATGTCCATTTTGGAGGTTATGGACAACCTTTCATGCAACCTAACACCCAGGTTAGTAGATTCTTGTGATGTCTTTTTGTTACATTTTTTTTTAATTTATAAATCCAATAATCTGCAACGCCATATTTCTAGAATGATAATAAAGACTTTATCAATTAAAATAATTATATGTTTTATGAAGCCATATGTTGATGCATGACTCATGAATCCATATAGCGTGAGCGTGAAATATGCCTTACACGTGTCATGTAAGCATGCTCATGCTGTTCCCCACTTTAATATTTCTCAAATTTACACTAAATTAAAGTAAGAGAAAACACTAATGTATTCCATCACTAAATTTACTTCTTATGGAAGAGTGGAAACTACTGAATGTAAACTTTTAGTATTTTTAAATTGTATATTTTAATTTCAAAGATATACTATTCGTATTTATTTTTAACATGTATTTTAAATATGGAATGTGATCGTTCGGGAAATTAAAATATAAACCTTACTTTACAAAGTATTTGTTAAATGAAATTTTCAAAGATATTACACTAACGAGATCTTGAAGATGTTACTGATACATACTATTGAACATTAAGAAGTTGATTTATTGAATAGTAAATGTCTGAATTTGCAGTGGATATATCATTGTTTTGATTTTGAAAACGATTTACTCTGTGTGGTTAATTAGAATGTCTGGTATTGTTGTGGAAGTAAAGTAAGTGTAAAGGAAAAGAAAGGTTCAAGTTTATACCATATATTAATTTATTGCTAAATGTTCACTATTTGTGATGCATAGCTTTAGGATCAGAGGGAAAAGAAAAAAGGTTAAAGTTAATTAATGTATAAGACAACATTTTGATTGTGATTTTTTTATTATGTTCATGAATGTCTCGGGATCTGTCTAAAGAAAGTCTCATTCATATTTGACATGATTTATTCAATTATGTTTTGTTATTTGAGATGTCTGAGGTATGGATTCAGTGAAATGAAAGGCTGTATTTGAAATTACAAAAAGAATATATTTAAATTTAATAGTATGACTTAATTTTAAAATATATATTTTATTTTCTATTTTGAATAAAAGAAAATTGGTTTTATTTTTTTAATAGAATGACTAATTCATCTTATACAGAGTCAATTCAAAATAAAACCAACCTATTTGAAACTTTTATAATAAAGTAAAAGACTAGATTTAGGACACCAATCCAAAACCTCTCATTTAAAATAAGTTTTTTTTTTTAAATTATACCTAATTCACATATTAATATTGAATTTTAATCATACATTTTTGTGAGATTATTAATGCCATGGGTATTATTAACTATTTGGTGTCACTTTTAATATTATTAGTGTTATCATTATTTTGACGTTTATAGCTAATGATAACACGATAGTAAATATATGGCTAGACATATGTTTGTAATTTTGTTCTTAAGGAAATAACTGATAAATATAATATTAAACTAACATGACTAAATCAACGAGATACTTTCCCAATTAAAAATATCAAAATATTTATTATTATTATTATTATTATTATTTTTATTATTTTTATTATATTTATTATATGTACTTTTACTTTTACCATCGTATCATTTTTAATCTTGATTTAAGAATGATTATTATTTGTTCCGCGTGATTTTACATGAAGGAATTAGTAAAAAGGTAAACTTGAATCTTAAAATTGTACACAGATTTTAATCTAGTTATGGAATTTTAATAAATTAAAATAAAGCTTCTGAATTTTATTTATATTATTTATACTAACATAAAACACAGAGATCACATCTGTATTTTTAAAATATATCTGATATTATATTATTAGTAAGTGATGATATTATAATATTATTAAATTAATATATAAAATAAAATTATATTTATTAAAAATAAAGTAAAATATATCATAAAAAATATAAAATAACAATTGATAAAAAAATAAAAATAAATAATTTTATAAAAAATATATAAAATAATGATCAATTTTTAAAAAATTAATAAATAATTATATTTTAAAAAATAAAATTAAAATTTTGAAATATAAATACAAAATAGATATTATTATAATTATCTTTATATATTATTATAAATTTATCCCGTATTTCAACTAGATTCTTACACATCATCACTAAAATGATATTTAATTTATATACATTATTATTAAAATACAATTCAGTTCATATATTTAAGAATTACATTATATTTTAACAATAATAAGTAGAATCTGTTTAAAATGAAAGATAGATGTAAAAAAACTATTTTTTTGGAGACATTTTATTTATTTATTAATATTTAAGGATTACACAGACAAAATATACATTTTGAAAGAGCGAAAAGATTATTCAGCTCATAAATTGTTAAAAATATTTATGAAAATGAAAATTATGACATTTTAATATTTTGTAAGGTGACACGTGTTTGGCACATTCCCTATGCCATGTAAGTTGGAGAGGAGACAGACAGGTAATTCCAGAACAGTATCTGCCATCTTACTTCGTAACCAGGTTTTAGGAGCCTAAATTTACGAAACCACCCTCCACACTCTCTCTTAATACCAAATACGCCACTTCGGTATAATAAGAATCCATACCATATCCGTATCTCACAAGCGAATGCGAAGCAGAGAGAGAGAGAGAAGTGCTACCCTCTCATACAACTCAACAAACAACTCATTCCAACAACGAAGCCTTTCAAAATTTTCACTCTTTCTCCTTGTGTCGGTGTACTCCTCTTCCGGGCCACTCGTTTTAGCTTCTTCAAACGCGCTTTTTCTTGAAGAAGCTCTTCTGGGATCTGAGTGTGGGGTGAGAGAGAGAGAGAGAGAGATGGGTGAGTTTTGTCTCTGAGTTAGATCTACTTCGCTTCACGTGCCAGTTTGGTGTTGGAATTGGAGGTGGGGTTGTGTTTGGATTCTGTGTGGGTTGAAGGAGCTGGGGTAGGGAGGGTAAATGTGCTTCGGTTTTGTTTTATGTCAAAATTGAACCTTACCTTTCTATGTCTTTCCTATTGGTGGCTTAATTTGTAGTGCCTGTTGTCTCAGAATGCAGCAAGATCACAGAAAAAAGGTGGATTTCTTGTTTGCTTTCCTCATTATGCTTCACTCTTATTAGTTGCTTCACTAAAAAAATTGCTTTTTTCAACTCTTTCTCTGTCCCTCAATGAATGATGAGGGTGCCCTTTTTGTATCTAAGCAGAGTAATGAATGATGAAACTAAAATTTTGTCTCCTTCTCTGTTGGTGGCTTACTTCTCAGAATTCTAGATTACTTAAGTCTAGGCGTGGAAGTGAGGCTCTGCTGAGTTTCTTCCATGGGGGCTTGTTATGATGTTAGTTAGCTCTCAACTCATATTTAGTCCACCAGTGACATAATTTCTCTCCCCCACGCGATTTTTTGTTCACAAGGTCTTTATTTTTGGCACCATTTTTGTAGGGGTTTAATATGTTCATGAATTTTGCGAGGTTCTTCTTTTTACTTGTTAGATTGCATTCCTGGGGTTGATCTTCCATCTCAATCAACCCACCCTTTTTCTTTTCTTTGTTTATACGTCTTCTGAGATGTGTTTTGCACGCTTTAGGTACGTTGTACGATATTGACTCTCCCAAATAAACGTTGGTGAATGACAACAAATGGTGAGTTGGGGAAGAGAAAAGTTATAGTATAGGAATTGTGATGTGTTTATGGTTTTAATCGCTATATTTTCTCCTTTTGGCTGGCGAAAGCTGGGGACGGGGAGTGAGGCCGTTTATGGTGACAATGTGTTTCTTTATCTTTATTGTTTGTTATTTTGCTTGTGTTAGTCCAATCTATGTTGCTGATGTGACCAGATTACTGAAAATATAGTTTCTAATCCGAGTCTATGATTCTTCAATGCCGAGTTAGTTCCATAATGTAAATAATATGGCACACGCAATTTTTTTTTTTGTTTAATGTGTAATGAGCTTATGTATGGATCATGGATTCTGAGATATAGCAAAGAATGTTTATTTATTATTTTAATTTCAATTTATGTACTTTGAAAACTTGTTTCCGATTTGTTGCTTTAGCTTGATTTATTAACGTTTGTAGATGACCAAATTTGGGCATGCCTGATTTTCCTATTTGGATTACTTTTATATCTTTGCAACAGGGTTCGATGGAGATGGAATTTTTCTCCGATTATGGCGATGCCAACAGGTACAAAATTCAAGAGGTCATTGGGAAAGGGAGTTATGGTGTTGTTTGTTCAGCTATAGACACTCATACTGGCGAGAAAGTAGCAATTAAAAAGATACATGATATCTTCGAGCATGTATCTGATACTGCTCGTATTCTCCGTGAGATAAAGTTGCTTAGACTTCTTCGACATCCTGATATTGTTGAAATTAAGCATGTTATGTTGCCACCTTCGAGGAGGGACTTTAAGGATATTTATGTCGTTTTTGAGCTAATGGAGTCTGATCTGCATCAAGTCATTAAAGCCAATGATGACTTAACAAAAGAGCACTATCAATTTTTTCTTTACCAGTTACTTCGAGCACTGAAGTATATTCACACTGGTATTCTTCAATATCTACTAGTTACTTCTTCATCAATATCTTATTTGAATGCACATTGTGTTGCTAATAATAGCTATATATACCTTGTTTTCAGCACTTGAATGAAATGTAATTGAAATTGCATCATTCCATTGCATTTCTCTTTACAAAGATGTCAGCATTATGTATATCAGTTTTTTTTTGTCTATTGTTGCTGACTTTTTGTTTTTACCACGTGGCTGGATTTCCTTAAACTTATACGATTTGACCAGAATGTTTTATTAATTCATTTTCCTTTTTTATATTTTACTCTGTGTATTAATCAACTTAAGTTTGCTGACTTCAATGCCAGAATTATTGCTCATCTAATATTTGTCAACAAACATTGCAGCAAATGTCTATCATCGAGACTTGAAGCCAAAGAATATATTAGCCAATGCAAACTGTAAACTTAAAATATGTGATTTTGGGTTAGCCAGAGTTGCTTTTAGTGACACGCCAACAACTGTATTTTGGACGGTATTCCATGATAAAATTTCCTGTTTGTTTCATACCAATTTTACAGCTTTGCTAGAGAACAGATAGCTGATGTTTTCTTGCTTACTTAATATATTATTTCTATAGGATTATGTTGCTACACGGTGGTATAGAGCACCGGAGCTATGTGGATCCTTTTACTCGAGGGTATGACTTTTTCACGATTCTTTTGAATATCATATAAAAGAAGAGAACCAAATTCTGCATAGTCTTGAATCTCCACACCCTAATTCATGCTCAATAGTTTTGTGTAGAAATTTCATATCAACACATGATACATGCTTTCTGTTATGTTCTTTCCCCTCAATAGCTAAAAGTAAGACCCAAGACCAATCTGTTATTTATTATTAATTATTAATCCACTGGTTTCTAGTTTCTGTTAGTTTTGTGTCTTCTGGTGGGTTAACGCTAAGGTATTGAATGCAGTATACTCCAGCAATTGATATTTGGAGTATAGGTTGCATCTTTGCTGAAGTATTGATAGGAAAGCCTCTTTTTCCTGGAAAAAATGTTGTGCATCAGTTGGATCTGATGACAGATCTGCTTGGTACGCCCTCGCTTGATACGATATCCCGGGTAATTGTTTTTTCTCTGTAGAGGGAAACTGTCAGCATTTGCTTAACTTAATTTTACCAACATCATCGTTGTTTTGGTGACAATTTTGAATCTTTGTGTTGCATGCAGGTACGCAATGATAAGGCAAGGAGATACCTGACTAGTATGAGGAAAAAACAGCCTATACCATTTGCACAAAAATTTCCTAATGCAGATCCTTTAGCACTACGACTACTTGAAAAGTTGCTCGCCTTTGATCCGAAAGACCGGCCTACTGCTGAAGAGGTTTGTTATATTGTTCTCTATGCTTTGTTTGTGTGTTGAAAGATTATTGTAATTACATAAGTAACTATTTCTGGAGCTTATGCTTTTACTTTTGGGGTTTGGACAAATAGAAATGTGTGACTTTCTTGGTAAAGAATTTTGAAGGATTTGGCATTTTCAGGCATTAGCTGATCCTTACTTCAAGGGACTTGCGAAAGTTGAGAGGGAACCATCATGCCAGCCTATTACAAAAATGGAGTTTGAATTCGAAAGGAGAAGAGTCACAAAGGAAGAAATTGGAGAGTTAATTTTTCGTGAGATTCTAGAGTATCATCCTCAACTATTGAAAGACTACATAAATGGAACAGAGAGAACTAATTTTCTTTACCCAAGGTTTTTATTTTTTGTTTTCGGTCCATTCTTCAACTGGTTATCCTTTTTTCCTTAGTATATCTATTATTCTTCTCCTTACCTTAATTGGTGCTTATTCTTCACAGTGCTGTTGATCAATTCAAGAAGCAATTTGCTCATCTTGAGGAAACTAGTGGCAAAAGTAGTCCAGTTCTGCCACCTGAAAGAAAGCATGTATCACTTCCCAGGTAATTCGTTAATGTAGTAACTCATTGGATTTTAGTTGTCACTTATTATTATCATGCGTTGTTGGCAAAAAGCTCTTTTGATTATATTATATCTAACACAGGATTGAATATTCTATTATGATTGTTGAGTACACTAATGACTATATGAGATGATGCTTAAGAAAATTATGTTATCTGTAAATAGGAACTGACACATACAGACAAATGTTTTTGATGCGATAACAGTTCTAGTTTTATCTTCCATGTGCATAGATGCTACCACTGTTTAAAACTTGACTGGTCAAGGTATTAAATAATAATTTAATAAATGCATAAAATATATTAAAGAAACATGATATCTTAATTTTGTAAGGCTAAAAGCTAAAGCTGAAACGCTGTTTTATAGATTATTGACATTTGACACACGCAAAAAAAGTGCAAATCAAATATAATACTTGTGTCTAAATTTCAACATTACACAACAATGTCTACTAACAACAGTATCAATTTTACATTTATAATTAAAAAATGATAATTAGTATTTTAAGTTTTCTTTATGTCATTTTTCTAAGAAGTAAGAAAAGGTGTCTGTTAAGTATTTTTTATAGGTTCACTAGGAACTGATTTTTGGCTTTTTTTCATTGATTTTCTTGTTCATTGACTGATTTGTCTTATGGTTATGGCTGATTTAGTGGTATATTTGGACTGGACGCAAGAACGATTTACTGATTTTTCAATTAAATCGGTGAATTTGGTGTTGGTTTTAGATCATATAAAATTACTATACATTTTTCTATGATGCATTAATGTAAGATGTGGTTGACTATATGGATGATGAAGTGACGTGCACGACTTGCAAATGCACTGAGTTATTTCAAACCTGTTATAGATATTTATCTGAGCCATAATTTCATTGTCATTAATGGGAAGCTTAATTAGATTACATAACACTAAAATTTTTCTTGTTTGATTTCCTTATTTTCTTTTTGGAATTACTGACAGGTCAACAATTATACATTCAAATATAGTACCCACAAAAGAGCAATCAAATATTGCTTCCAGCAAAATCAGGCAAACAACTGAGGAACACAGCAATAATTCGAGGGATACAGAAAACCCTGCGCCAAGGTCCATTCAGGGTCTGCAAAAATTTTCACATGGTATGTCATTGTTATCATTTATCATCATCGTGCTTTGTCAGGTTTATGAGCATTGTCAGTAATCAACTAGCAAACATTCTTGTTTTCAGCAAAACCTGGTAAAGTTGTTGGGCCGGTTATTCCATACGAGTATGCAAGTGTTGTCAAGGGTTCATATGAGCCCAGGACATTTATGAGAGCTTCTGTTCCTCCTTCTCAACCTACTCCCCCGACAAATCATTATCAAAGATTAACCTCTGGGAAACAAGAAAGGTCAGCAACAGAAGCTGAGAAGTGTGTGTCTTTACAATCAAAACTTGCACAGCAATGTTGTGTGAATGGCCAAATAGCACCAGAAACAGCTATAAATATTGATTCCAACCCTTTTTTCATGACACGAGCAGGAGTGAACAAGATAGAGCAGGATGACCGAATAGCCATTGACACAAAGTTGCTGCAATCAAAAGCTCATCAATATGGTGGGATTAGTACAACTGCTCATAGAAAGGTTGGACCAGTACAATATGGTATTACAAGGTTGTTCTAGAAGAATGTTGGCTTGTGAATAGTTTGGCCACGTGGAGCAATCCTTGTCGAGCACAAGAGAAGTTTCTTTACAGTGGAGAAGTAGTAGTCTCTGGTGGTGGTGCTTTGTGTAAGATGATTACATGAGTTAGTGCTACTTTCCCAGAAAGAAAGAACCAGCTTTCTCTTGTCAAACCTTGTAAAACCTTGTAAACATTTTAGTTATCAATAAACTGAACAACCGAAATTGAGTTCTATCTTGTAATTCAATCCACACAACCCTTTCCCTACATATTTTTCCTTTTTAAATTTCCTGCAATGACTATTTTGCAAATGGACATAAATAAATAAATAAATCAGACTGGTACATGTACTTGTAAAGATGTTAAAATTGCTACTTGTTTTATGCGTGTTATGCTCACGGGATATAAAGGAGATTCATTGTTTAACCATAGTGGTTTAATCCCCTTTGGCCATTATAAAAACATATTCCTCACAACTTTCTTAAACAACTGGATTCCATTTAAAACATTATCAATGGCTCAAATTCTATTGAATTTTTCTCACCTACTCATAATAACTATTCATCCTTGAAAGTAGGTTTGGTGTTTGCATGATTTGCTTCTATTTTTGTTTTTTGTGTTACTAAAAGAAACAGACATTTCTTTATTTTATTGAAAGAGAAATACCCGTAACATACCCTTTTTAAGATGTAACTACGGATCATATGGTTCAGATTAAAATGCCAAGTGATTTTAGATCAATGGTTCAGATTACTCTTCACATTTTGAATAAACTTTATTTAGAAAAATTTAGTTGAATTATGGATAGGTGGTGATCCAAGTAAATTAAGTAATAATTTTTGGTCAGAAAAATGTGAAAAGAGTATGTTTTGCTACCACTGGTGTTTATTGAAATGGAACCCCTCAAACAAATAGTTTTAGCATTTGATTGAATGCGACATCACTGTATTTCATACGATTTTGAAAATATGAACAAACATGTGGCCACCTTTAGCCTCCTGGAGCCACATTGCGCTTCCATGTGGAGGAAGTTACTGCAGCTACCTTTTGGAAGCTCTATCTATTAGGTACCTACACAGGATAAGATTAACTTTATGTGGAGGCTAGCTTTCAGAATGTACATCCACTTATAACTCTTCTTTTTTTTTTCTTCTTCTTACTTCAGAATAGTTAAATTGGTAACGGTGGAAAGTGTGATGCAAAGAGACTTGTGACTAGTTACTATCCTATCACAAAACCTGGTGCATCACTCCTGTCACAGTAATGTTGCATTGCATGGCTCTGAAATGTAAAAACATTTTGTTGGTTGATTTACATTAATCATTCATTTAAGTGATGGATTAAAAGCATTGGACAAGAATGTCCTAGAAAATGAGGTAAATTTGAATTTGAAACAGAGAGTTGAGATAATGCATTTGAATGATTTGGTCGCTTGTTTATTGTTTGGCATTTACTGCATATGCAACTGCAAACAAGGCGGGGCTCACCAATAAAAGTCTGAGTCAGTTCATGTGCTGACCATTAAGTTATAAACAGGTTGAGAAAATCCTCATTCCTCCCTCCCTCCATGAATATTCCTCACCAGCTGCAAGCATTTATTTTCCTTTTTCTAAACCTCATTGCTCATATTGTTGCAATAAGTTTTTGCTCCACTGCCATCTTCCTTCATTCACCTACACACCCTAAAATGGATGACAAAACTTCCCTTTTTCTTGTTACAACCTTTTGTGGTGCCATGCCTGCCTAGTCACTCCTATTCACAGAATTTTCTTTAACTAAAGATGTTTAATTCACTATTTGGCTATCATCATTCACTCACACCTAAGTAAACAAAAAACAAAGATATATACATTCACCAAACCAAGCTGTACACACCAGATGTATGCATTAACGGGTCACAGAAACTATTAAAATGAAATTCTGATTCTGATATGAAAATAACAGCAAAGGAATTATGTACAAGTTTTTTTGCTCATAAGTTGAATGTGGTTAATATTTGTAATTACAATGTTTTACCAGTGTGGTGATTAGGTTGTAGGGGGAATAATGGAAAGATGTCTATAGGTAGCCCTAGAGGCCTACCATGTGAGAGTTTCGTTTGTTTGCACAGTAAGATGATTTTGAAGATGGTAATGTGTCCAAAAGAAGAGTGAGGAGGATGAATAAATAACCGGGAAACAGGGTCTGATGATGCAAATGGTGAACAGAAACAAAACTCAGGTAGGATGTCCACACATGTTTTTGCAGATAGATTAGATGTATGATATTGAATTACAATAGCTCTCTCATCAATGATATACATGCCAAGACCCTTTGTAACAATTTCATTGAAATTTCGTACAAGAAATGGTGGTACGGACCCCCATTACCTTACCACCCGGAAGCAAAAAAGAAAAATAATGAAGGATTGAAAAAATTGTGTGGCATTAAATAAAAAGAGTAGTGTAGTGTGTGAATGTGACAAGAACAGAGGGATCCGAGTGGGTCTGAGCACATGGAGTCCCATATGCCCAACACAACCAAATCTCTCATACAATCCCAATGACCCAATCCGCCGATTGGTTTCCTTCTTGGAAACACCACCACCTCCCCTCTCTGATTCTCCACCACACTCTCACAGGGCCACACCATCCATCACTAATTACGGAACCCTCACTAAAGCTGCAACACCAATCACCACCATATTAACAAACACTTACACATACATGCATCAATCATCTCATCTCATCTCATTTTTTCTTTTCTTTTCACTCTCTCCCAATCAAAGTTACAACACCACTCACTCACTAACCAATGTGTCTAAAGCTTTTAATCCACCACTACTACTACTAACTACTACCCTTTGTGTTAAAATAATCGAATGTAATTGCAAACATTAAAAAGCTACTGTCTTCAAAATCTGTAATCTTTTTCTCTCTCTCTCTGTAAATTACTTTCTCACAAACATTACCCACCAGCTTTCAGCACCGTTCACTTTTTTTTTTCTTTGTTTTCTTTATCCTTCACTCACCATCAAATAATGGTTTTTTTTTTTTGGCTTGTACATCATATGATGACTCAATTTTTATCTGTGTTCTGACTGTCAAATTTACCATCTGGGCAACTTTGTTTATGAGAAAGAAAAACAAAAAACTGTCATTCAAGGCAGTTGATAGATTTCCTTCAGATTACTGATATTTTTATACAGGCATTTATTGTTATGGATGCGACATAATCAATCATTTAATAAAATACTGTGGCGATGTTCAATTAACTTGTTTATGCAGAGAACCAAGTTGTCCTGAATTAGCTAAGCAGAGTGTTTGATTTCCCTCAAATGACAAGTTGTTAGTTTAATATGGGTTGGGATTGATATGATTGTAGCATTTTGCATGATTAATTTGGCCTAAAAGGGTTAGAAGGGGGTTTTGTGGGGCTCAAGGTGGGGTCACCGGAAAGAAAACACGTGGCAGTCATGCGAAGGGTGGTGATGCAGATCATATGGCATATGAAAGAGAAGAGAAGAGAGTGGAGAGGCACATGGGTGGGTGTTAGGTTCAAGGAATTCATGTGAGCACATGTGCTTTCTTCCCTTTGTTTTGTGTCCTGTGGGACCATTTTTTATGCTCTCACATCTCCACTCCTCAACGGGGTTGCATTTTCAGTCACACTTGTAAACTTTATACTTTCACCTTTACCTCATTTCAATCTTACTAGCTAAGAATCCTCACTTTCCCATCCCAACACACACTTCATAGACTATTACCATCATGCATGTGTTTAACATGTTATAATCAACCATAAATATCTCATCTTTTCTGCTAAAATATGCCATTTCCCATTATCTTCTCACACAGACACACCCCCTCTGTGATCCTTGGAAGAAAACAGTGAGCAATGAAGATGTAAAACACAATGGTAAAAAATGAAAATGTGGTTGCTTACTGCATGAAAGAGGAGGTGAAAAATTGATGAGGTGGAAGAGGGTGTTGGTGTGGAGCGTGAAGGCCACCTCATGCCCCAATCCAAAACTTGGGGGCTTCTTCTTCTTGTGTTGTGAGGCCAAAACCAGTGGGGCCAGCTTCGTTGGCATTGACATTTCTAGAGCTCAACAATAATTTAACATCTTCCTCCCTCCCACCCTCCCTTGTTTGCAGCCACCACAAGACAACCTCACCTCTCATATAACTCCCTCACACATTAATCTCTCTTCTCTTCTTCTCTCTCTCTCTCTCTCTGAACCCTCTTACACACACATCACATTACTACTGCTACTGTCACTACCACTGCTACTACTTCTACATGTCATCATCATCCATGGAACAAGAAGATAACACCCCAAAGCACACTATCATACCCACATTCCTCAGAAAACCCTCAGACGACCAGGCCAGCTCCGCCGTCTCCTCTCACAAGTCTTTGCATGTTTTCCGCCACAGCAGGAGGCGGTGTAGGAAGGAACTCACTGCGAAAGAGCCTGCCAAGGAAGGTGATGAAGACGAGGAGAAAGAAAAGGAAGAAGACGAAGATGGTGACGGTGATGACAGAGAAGAGATAGAGAGGAAGATTCATGCATTGCAGAGGATTGTGCCTGGTGGGGAGTCGTTAGGGGTGGACAAACTGTTTGATGAAACCGCTGGCTATATTCTGGCCTTGCAGTACCAAGTGAAAGCCTTGAGGGCTCTCACTGGTTTCTTTGAGAAGTTGGAGAAGGAGAAGACAAAGTTTGGAGGTTGATATATATCATCATCAAAATGAATCAATGAATGAATGAATCAATAATCCATGGTGATGAAGCTGCTGCATGATGGATTATGGAAGCAACAGTACCAGCACCAGCAGCAACCTAGGTTAGGTTCTTTTGGTTTTTCCCACAGACCCATTAGTTAGATATTTTTTCTTTTCTTTTTTTTTACTTTTAATTTTTCTGTTCTTGGCTGTACTTTTGGAGGTTGGGATCAAGGAAAATGTCTCCCATGTTCTTAGATTTTCATTTTTTTATTTTTTTATTTTGAAGTTCTCAGTTTCTCACTGTGTTCTTTTGATGATGACTTTATATTATCTCTCTCTCTCTATATATATATATATATCCTGAAAGTTGATAATGTTACGCCGCAGATTAGTGTTAGAGAATTGATTTTGGGGAAGTGTTGTAGGAATCTTAAGGTGTTGGATGATGATGATGATGATCTGGGGCGAAGGTAGAGTGGGTGGAAGTGTATGACATTATGGTGTGTCTGTGGTGGATGTACGTGGGCTATGTGTGACAGGTTTTTTTTGTTCATCTTGGTCCAGTGGGCCACCCCTATTTGGTCTTAAAATCTGGATGAGATCAGAGGTTTTTAAAGTAACATGGCACATACACATGTTGGCATTGGTCACTTTCTCTTGTGAAAACTTTGGTTTGGGGATTTTGGAATAGGGTTGTTTGACTTTTTTGGCAGTTAGCCATTACTACCACAATAACTTACACTTACAATGCGGTATACACAAAAAAGAGACCACCCCACTTGAATTCAATGCCTTATAAATTTCACATGCCTTCCTTTCTCATCCCATGATTTAAGCTAAAAGCAACCACCCATCATGGATCACTCTTAACTCTCTTAATTCTTTCCTTTCCTTCCATGTTTCAAACCAAGAAACCTTTTTCCGGCAACAGGATTTCAACACAATCATTGTTTCCTTAAATTTAAGAATGTGGTGTCGTATGAAAGAAAAACAAGTTGAAATTGAGGTGCTGATAAGAATGAGATAAAACCAAGGTGTGTTCTGGTCTGAGACTACAGTTACAGGCACTTGCACTGCAATCTGTGTACTGTTTTGGAGATCCAACACAACACTCCTCATCTGCATCCTCCAATTGCCAACTTCCTGGAGCAGTCACAATCACAGTCACAGCCACCACAATTTTTTGGAGAATCATCAAATTCAAAACCCTTATTGGGCATGTGCCATCCTGCACAACTATAATGTGTATCCATCACCACACACAAATCACCTTAATTCAACCTTAACTGATTATCCATGAAGAAGGAACAGAACATGCCAGTTTATCTCATCTATTTCGATAAACTTTTGATGAAGCCACGTGATTTAAGTGATTTTAAAATATTAAAAATATAAAAATATAAAAATAAAAGATTACTTAAAAAATAAAATTAAAATTATAAAAAAAATTATTAAAATTTAGTAGTCAAAAAATTATTTTTTATATATAAATAACAAAAGAACATATTTATATATATATAAAATGAAGATTGTTTCATGTACGAAATTATAGTATGTCACTTCATCCACCGGAATAAATTTTCATAATTATGGACTGAAAATATATTGATTAAGTATAGTTTTATGACAAATTATTTTATTTGAGTAAGAAATTAAAATTTCATAATTTTGTTATAGTAATTGAATTACTTAGAATTAGGACATTAAATTATGACTCAAAAAATTAAGAATTTAAAATTCTTTATATTATGAAATTTATGTTTTTTTTATTCTTATTTTCTTCTTGGTTCAATTTTGATTTGGGTTTCTTCAACTTAATTAAGATTAAAAGATTTTTCATAATTATTAGTTTTGATTATTCATGTTGATTAGTTTTTTCTTTTAATATTGATAGAAGTTATTTTATAATTTAAATTAGTATTTTGTTTTAAATCTATGTTATTTCTTGTTTCGTATTAGTTAGGGTTTTCTCCATCAATGTTGCGAATTGTGCACATGTGAATTGAATTTTTTTAATTAATGTTTGTTGGTAATTGTCTTATTATCATGTACACATGTGTTACTTTTTTTATCAATAGTTTACTATAATTTCTTTTGTTAATACTAACTAGGAAAACTCACACACGATATGAACTATAATTTTTTTTTCCAAAGTTAATTGGGAAATTTTTTAACCTTTCGAGAAAAAGTTTTACAAATATGAGTCAAAATTTTCTTTGACAAACTTTGACCGAAAATTAACATCATGGCATGATTGACAGAAAAATAAATTAACAATTATTTGATATTTAAATAATATTTTTACATTTGGTAGTAACTAAAACAATTTATACTCAAATTAAAAAAAAATTACATTATTAAAAATATATTTAATTTTTTTAAATAAGATCAATATATATATATATATATATAAAATTGTAAAATTTCCCATCTTAGAATTTGATTTTCATGTCTTCTAAGTATAAACAAAAATATTGTTTCAAAGTAAGTATGACTTTTAATATAATTATAAAAAAAAAAAATCTAACTTATCAACTATATATAATTTGGGATTGAATGGATGTTTAAATGGTACTGAAACTATTATCCCTCATTTCTAATAAAAAATTATATAATTCCACTTATCTTAAAAATGTTTTTCCTTACAGAACTTATCTTTAAAAAAATGATTAACTATCTAACTAAAGCAATTACAACTATAATAGCTTTGCCGAATTAAACAATAACAGCTTTCAAAATTAAAATAAAAAATAGGCATTAGCCTGAACATAGAAAAGGGAAAAAAATAAATAAATTTGTGGACAAGTATTTTCGTGGGATGAACAAGCTTTTGTTGAATTTTACTCATTGAAACTGTTTTTACGTAAAACAAAATCAGCACACTATACGATAAAATTAAGCATTACGTTAGTTACGTTTGTTTCTTAAACGTGAAATTAACAGGTAAGAAAGTAATAATTAAAACAAAAAATGGTGGTATTTAAGAAAAATAATTGACGGCACCGTTTTAACAGAAATGATGGAGATTTAGATTAAAAAGCAAAGCAAATAAATTTAAAAAATACGCAATAGACACGTTGGATAACTTGGGCCTCTTGGGCTGGAATGAAATAGATGAAGAATTAAAGGACTGAGAAGATTACTATTGCCACCCCACAACACTATTTAAATATCCCGTTTTAAAATGATGAATAATACCATGTTTCTACCATTTATTGAAGACAATGGTGAATACTATGTTTCTACCATTAATAAAATGATTAATATTGACACAAATTTTTTAAAAAAATATTTTGCAATTAATTAAAATGTGTCAAAAAAAATATAGAACAATGTAAATTATATTTTTACATGTGAAAACACAAGTTGTAGGCGCTTGTATGTCTACTTTTTTTTTTTCAGACAGTAAAAAAATAATTAAAAAACTTGATGTTATAATAATTTAAAAAGAAAATTACTAAAATTTATATTAAAATTTAAAATATATTAATATAGAAAACAAGAATAAAAAATTATTTTTATGAATTTTTACAATTTACAATTGACATATCACAATATTACTAATTTTGGTAATTTTTATATCGATAGTATAAACGATAAAATTAAACGTGTTTATTAGAGCAATTTAAAATGTTGTTGTGGCAATATATTATATTTTTCTTCTTTTTCAACTGACTACAAGTTACGATCATTTGGTTTTCGTGAGTATGTTATTTTTAGTTTTATCTATTGATCGATATATGACATGATATTTCAAACTATATTTAGAATTTATTCAAAATATGAAATTAATTGAAGAAAATAGAGAGTAAGAAAGACATACACATTTTTATGTTTTTTTAATAAATTTTCAATAAATATTTTTTTTTGTAAGAAAAAGTTTATTGTTATATCGATGCAATTTGACATGCTGGCACCCGGAAGAACGGGGAATACAACCTAAAATCTGAACCGTTGGTTGATGATGCTGATCTCTCACTTTCTGTGTTATTCTGCTTTTTCTATCAGAAAAGGTGAAAAGAAAATGGTAAAGTTAAAGATATTTTTCACATACACCATTCAAAACCCTAGTCACATACCCTTCAGTAAACACAAACCTCTTCTTTCCCTTGTCACTTTCCCGGAAACTCATCTCCATTTTTCCTGGAAAATTCATCTTCCGTTCTCGCTGACACCACTGCAGACTCTCCAAACGCCTTCACTCACTCTGTACTGTCCTTAACACACCGCAAACAATATATTTATGTATTTATATATTCTTAATTTTGTTTACTTGCTTGTATAATTCGATGTACGGATCGTTCATCAAGTTACTTCGAGTTTTTCTTTTTACAGTTTATTTTTCATTATTTTTCTAATTATCGGCAACAAACAGCGTGGTTCATTATCGATTTCGATTTCTGGCTTACTTGGTTAATTAACTGACCGCGTGCTATTTTTCTTTGTTTGGCAGAATCAGCCATGGCGGATGACGGTGTTGCCAACGGCGGTGTAGATGATCAGTACGGTGAGGAATCGGCGACGAAGATCGCGGTGTTGCAACGCGAGCGCGATGAATTGGTGAACGAGAACGCCGCGAGGAAGGAGGAGATCAAGAAGCTGACGGCGGAGCTCGACAGTTTGCGAAGAGACGGCGAGGTGAATGTCGAGAAGATCGAGGAGATGCAGCGAGAGGTGGCGCAGACGCGAGACGCGGCGAAGGCGGCCGAGGTTATCGCAGCGAGGGCGGCGGACCTGGAGACGGACGTGGCGAGGCTACAGCACGATATGATATCGGAGATGGCTGGTGCGGAGGAGGCGAGGGCGGATGCTGCCGAATTGAGGAAGGTTTTAGGAGAGAAGGAGTCGAGGGTTGAGTCTCTGGAGAAGGAACTGACAGCTTTGAAGAAGGTGAAGGCAGAGGGTGAGGTTAGGGTTAGGGATTTGGAGAGGAGGATTGGAGTTCTGGAAACCAAGGAAATTGAGGAAAGGAACAAGAGGATAAGGTTCGAGGAGGAGATGAGAGATAAGGTTGATGAAAAGGAGAAGGAGATCAATGGTTTCAAGCAGAAGTTGGTTGAATTGGAGAAGGTTACTGCTGAAAAAAAATCTGAGTTGGAGGAGTCGGTGAAGCAGAAATTGAGGTTGGAGGAGGCACTTAGAGAATCTGAGGAGAAAGTAGCGGCTTTGGAATCAAGTATTCTTCAATTGCGTGAAGAAGCAAAGGAAGCTGAAAGGGTGATTTTATCGCTGAATGAGAAGGCGGTTGAGACTGTTGAGAATATTGATAGAGGTGTAAATGGCATACACGGTGAAGGGAAAGGGTTGAAGTTGCAGTGGCCGGTGGTGGCAGCAGGGTCTACAGGAGCTGTTGTTGCGGCGGCTGCCGTAATCTATGTCTGCTATGGGAAACGGAGGTGATTTCACATGACCAATCATCGATTGGAAGAGGAGGTTGTAGAGGTTAGATTTACCAGCTCTTTAGTCACAGATATGCTGCAATTTTGTTTGTCATAAAATAACGCTTCTTCGCTGGCTTTTATTTTTGAAGCCTGTGAAATTTTCATGTATGTTGAAGTTGGCATACTTGTTTGGTTGTTAGTTTCCTATTACGAGGATCGAACCACTGTGTGTTGCATTTAATAAATAGGTTTCAAAATTGAGATTAGATGTTTCTTTGTGTTTAGTTTCACCTTATTTGTTTGGAGGATAGGCATTCGGCAGTGCTGTCAGTTTAAGGCAGCACTCTGCAGTTTCTGAAGTTGATTTCTCTGCAATTTGTCTTTGAATGTAGAACCCACCTGGTGAATCATATGATCTTTTAGGATTAAATGATAACACTGATCTGATACTGCCGATGCTGAATGGCCTTTTTGTCTTGCTTGGTGTCATTTTGGTTCATTTGTGGTGACTGTCTTCCGAAGCAGACTTTGGATTCAGTTGAAAGTTTTTTTCAGAAGTAGTTGGCTTGTTTGGGGTACGAAAGCGTTGGTTTGCATTGCTCCCTTTTTAATCCACTTAAAATTTTCTGTTAAGTTGAATAGTACCATCAAACATTTTGCTTAAAGTTAAAGAGACACAATAGTCTATTTTGTTAGTTTTAATGTATGTGGGATCTTCGTTAAATAATATGATATTTATATTCTAATTTGAAGTTCTTAGGAGGCCGAATTCTGTGTCTGTAAGTAAACATGTTATCTATCTTTTAATTTGATTCTGATGTGTAAGATTCCATACCCTAGACAACTGCACCATAATCAATAGAATGAATCGCTAGTTTTTAGGACTCTTAAGTGGCACTAAATAGTTATTTTACCAAAAGGAATGAAAACGGTAAAATAGGTTCTGTAAATTGCATGATAAGTAGAATGATGATTTTCCGTTTTGAATTCGTGAGTGTGTGGTAAGCAAAAGCGTTGTAGGTTAGGTAGTATCCGCCTTTAATTTTTGGGCCCAGTACCAGGCTAGGATAAATCTTATCACTAAGACCACCTTTCACACTGCATTGCGTTTAGGTGGCTGAAAATAGATACAGAAAAATAGAGGAACAAACATGAAAATATTCTTTTATACTTCTTTTTATTTGATGGCAAAACTGAAAGGAGAGGGATTTTTTTATCCCTTTCACAGATAATATGTGGGAATTCAATTTTAAACATTTTGTTAGTTTTTTTAAATTTATTATTTTAAATTCTATCATTTACTCAACCTGAGTAGTATAACGTATTTTCTTCACTTTTTAACTGACTTTTATTTATCTGAAAAAGTGTTATCACTAACAAAATACTAGCTATTTTTTATTGGACCATCAATTTTACATGGTCCCACCCAAAGTAAATTATTAACGTAGACATGGAGCTTTTGAACAATATTTGTGTAATTTAGTTTTAAATTACTAAATTAGTGCAATTTGAAAATTTTATTGAGATGGTATAAAACCCCATTATAATTATCAAGCTCTTCTTTTTTACTTTAGAATTAGTTAGTTGACCTATGCACTTGCAATAGTCTTTACACATGTATCCACATGATTTGTACATATTAAAATTGTTAAAAAACAATGCTAGCAGTGCATTTTTCAACACTCATTTTTATTATTGATTAAGCTTTATTAAAAGTTTAAAATTATAAAAATTTATTACCGAAAGTTAAGATGGATTACTTTGATAAATAGTCAATTGAAAAATTACAATTATCCATTAATTATTCGAGTCTAATTTTTAAAATGTTCAACCAAATATGTTTGTGAATCAACTAAAGCTTAAACTTGCGATGGCATGTTAAAATTAATTTGATTAGATTTGCGTTTAGTATTAGTTAATAGGTTATAAATATTTATTTAGTGATTATAAAAACGCAATTACGTAAAATGTTTAATATGTCACTACATGGATGAAAATAATGGTCTCAACAAAAGAAAAAGAGGCGTGAAACTGCATAGTTTAAAACATCACAAAATCAAAGAAAATGTAAAAAATGGAGAGAAAGTAATTTTTAATATAATGTCAGATAATAAATTGTTGTTAATCGAACTCCACAAAATGCCACTACTGAAATGTAGCATTTGTTTGTCGTTTTTGAAATGAAAAGAAGTAACAACTGAGAAACGAAGCAGGAAAGCAGAGTAGAAATAGAAGAGGCCCCTCAAAGAATGTGCAATGCCTCTGACCTTAGCTCAAGCACCAACCTTCTAATATCCTCTGCCTGTAAACAATTCACAATGTCTCAAACTATAATAGTCAAAAACTATTTTACATTATCATTTAATACTATTACATTTCTTCATTTTTTATAACTAAAACTACTTAATAAATAAGTGTATAAATTTTAATTTCAATGTAATAAAAAAATATATCAAAATAAGCCTTTATGTTTGGATCCAATAAAGCACGACAGCTCTAAAGCATTACTATTTCCATAAGCTATCTTTTTTCTCGTTTGAAGCTTAACCAGACAAAAAGCAAGAAAAGATTCTGATGCCAACTAGAGTGTTCTCTTTAGTGGGCAACACAGAGTCTTAAAAAAGGGGAAATGTATAATATAGTGAAATACCTTCATTAGGTCTACAACTTAATTAATTGAATGCTTATATTCAGCAAATTGAAAAGAAAGGCAATAAGTCAGTTTCATGTTTGAATTAAGCTTCATATGAGCCCTTTCAATTATCTGATTGAGGTTTACTCACCTTGAATTATCTGTCACCACCCCTCATAATCTCAATGAGTCCACAGCAACTTTTCCAAGAGGTGATTTCCCTTTGAGCCATAGGTACAGTGGTCTGTCACAGCAAAAATAATATGATCATTACAAACATATGAAATAACAAAGACAACTATATAACTCAGAAATTTAGATTCTCTACTGGTATTTCAATGCTTTCAGCATCAGCATCAGGAACAACACTCGGTGATGGTTGAAAAGACTCCTTGGCACTTTCATAGGATGACTCTTCTACACCACCTGATGATTCCTCTATTTTCTCTTCCAAAGTTTGCTTCAAATCCAATGATTTTTCAATTATGGTTGGAGCAACCTTGTCACTCTCACATGATTTTAGAACACTTGTCTCCGAAGTTTCCCCCAAAGACGAATCACCACAAACATCATTTACTTCCTCACCCTCCCCAGTTAACTTTTTTGATACATCATGAGACACAACATCCTTCTCCTCCTCTGCAACCTTCATGTTTGTCTCAACCACTTCACACTCTCTCAATCCTTCATTCCTTGAAGCTGAAGGATACCAATCTGTTTCCTTAACCCCATCTGGATCAGATTCAAAATCTTCATTAAATTCTAACATAACAGTCTCTGATTCCACTGTGTTCTCCACTCGAGCATCTTTCACAGTATCAGGCTCAAAAGTCTCAGAAACTGATTCAGAAACATCTTCTGGTATCTCTTCAACTTTGCTTGACTGAGTCAGCACCTTATTGTTCTGATTTTGTGGTGCCTCCTCTTCATGAGTGGTGACAATATCACCATCTTGGGAATCATCAACTTCAACAGCCACCTCCTTATCTTCACTCAGAGATCGTGGTTGTACTTTATGGTTGTCTTGTATTGTTCCATTCACAAATCCCTCCATTTTCTTGGTGTTGTTTGCTGAAACAGCTTCCTCTGCAAGCAAAAAGAAGGACCTTTTATAACTATCCTCCTCAAATAGTAGAACAGATATCACAGCTTAGCAAATGGGTGCCATAAAACCTTTATCTTGCATAAGTAGGCTAAACCAGTATTGTGTTAATTGTTATTGAATGAAAAAACAAAAGGGAAAGTAAGTAGAAAAAACAACATAGGATACCCAACAAGAATGTAGAGAGAAGTAGGTGGGGATGGTGGAGAGTGAAGAGTGAAGAGTGAGTGCCTTGGATTTGATGAGAAGGAGAAGAATGGTGGTTGAGAATGGTCCAAGTTTTGTGTTTCTTTGCTTGTTTTGCCTTTCTTCTTGAAAATGAAGGCATAGATGCTGACTGGTTGTTCCAGAGAATGGTGGATGAAGATTGGTGATGCTGTCAATGCCAATGAAAATGGTGTGTCATTCCCCTTTCTCTGCTTCTTCTTCTGTTTACTCATTATACATCTAATGAAGAAAAAAAGTGCTTTTAAATTGAATTGAAACGCTCATGGAGGGAACTGAAGTGATGACGAGGGTTACCACTACAATCACCACTGTTCAATAAAGGTAGTAAATACTTCAACAGTTGCCAAAACATCAAAATGATGCAACTGTTTTTTTTTTTTTTTTTTCAGAATTACTCAAATGTAATAAGTTAACAAAAAAGTTTTTGCTTCCTTGATCTTGAGTGCAAATTAAAATTAGTCATTTTTTTATAATTTTGGTCCAATTTAGTTCATCAATTTTAGAATTATTTGAATTTAGTTATTTTAATCAAATTTTGTTAAATTTATTTAACGTTTCAAACACGTTTCTATGTTAACATTGAGCCAAAAATGTATTAAATATGATAAACAACTCAAATGCTATCATGAAAAGTTGTTGAAAAATCAAATAAACTTAAAAGAAACTTGTAAAAATAATCAAATTCACACAATTTTAAAGTTGAGATACTAAATTTTGCCAAAATTTCGTAAAAAGACTAATTCCAACTTTCAAAAAAATTAAAAGATTAAAAATATATTTAACCTTTAAAAATATTATAAAAATAGACAAATTATATTGTTTGGTATAACTTTTTTATGTAAATAAATCGTGTTACCGTTTTGAGTTATTAAAATGAAGTTGTGTGATTTAAGTGTATTATAATTTTTCTTTTAATTGTAATTTTAATTAAAATTGTGTTAATTTGATTCGATGTGGGTGTATCACGTGACGTTAGTTTGCTATGATTTTAGTATCGTGTCACTTATGAATTTTTAAAAATTTTAATTGAAATCATGTTAAAACTTTATGGAAATATTACGCCATTTTAGCGTTTTTATCCACAGCTTTCAATTTTCATGGACAAGAAGGAAGGTTATTTACCAGTAACATTAAATAGATATAGTTATTTGTATTTGAATATCTAGAGAAAAAACTAAGTTATTAGTTTATAGAAGTATTAATTTTTGAAACTTATACTTTTGAAGTGTAAATTATTTATATTTTCTTTTGAAAGGTCAAATTTATATATACTAATATTTTATCATGTACTTTTATTTAAATTATATTTTAAAAATATTTTTTTGTCCGAGTTTATATCTTAAATAATTTCCTTTAAAATTAAAAATGAAAAAAATAATCTGAAAGAAGAGGCATTAATAGAAAAATACGAGAGAGCACCTTTGGTCTGTCTATATGTCAATCATAATTAATTTTTGTAACTTGTAAGTATTAAATTTTTTGCTAATAAATGGTTATAATTAGTTTTCAGCACATTAACTTAAATGTTCACCAGTTACAAATTAATGGGAAAAAACAAACTAAAGATTTTAACAAATAGTCTATATTTACAAACTATATAAATATAAAATAGAATAAAAAGTAATTTCAAAATTAATATATATTACACATATCATACAGATTTAATATGTTTTAGTTTTACACGTATAAAACAAGTAACAAATAGTTTATATTTAGAGAAGATCATATACAAAATAAACCAGTTTATATTTACACAATACATATAATATAAAACAAAATAAAAACTAAATTTATTTCCCTCCAACAATCTGCATGTGTCAATATCGATTTTTCTATTAAACTTAGAGTTGATTTTTATTTGTTTCTTATAGAGAATAGTTTGTATAATATATTAATATAATATTTAATTTTGTCTCCAGTTATATAGAGTATTATTGATACACAATTTTATTTATACTGCTGTATACGTGAGTACAACAATTACTGTATAGAGAAATAAATATTAAAGAAAATGATTGTTTGATAGCTTTTCTTTTTTACAATCTTAAGTGTTATGTTTTAAGTGATTTTTTATTTTTTTATTTTTTTATTCTTGATGTTTTAAAATCATTTAAAAGATGATATCTCATATTATAAAAAAAAATTATTAAAATTTAATAATCAAAATATCATTATCCTAATATTAAATAAAGAAATTTAAAGAATAACACAAGAAAGAATAAAATGAGAGTATAGGAAGAAAATATGGAGATGCAAAAAGTAGCAGCCATCTTCACAAACTTGAAAATTCTAAACAATTTAAAACCCAAGTTGAAGCTAAAAAGAAATATCTTCTTCCTACAATTTCATACATTTGTCTTTCACCACCGAGTCCAAAATTTTTATTAATTTTTTTTGTTGTTCTATGTTAAGTATCAAAGATACATTATATTGATATTTTAAATATTTTTTTAATATATTTTAAAATGTTAGATAATCGGTGTATTATAAAAACATAATAAAAAAACAACACAGAAAAATTCAGCAAAAAATTTAAATTCTCCTTCACTTCCATTGTCTTTGTTAAAAGACATTTTTGCGTGTCTTTCTCTTCTTTTTTCCATCTTCTTCCTCCTTCAGCGTGGTGCACCCTTCTCCCTCTTCTTCTTCCTTGTCCCATCTTAGTTCATGTAACTTAGTTTATTTAATGAAAAAATGACAATCACAAATTGGTATATGGAAAAATTTACACATAATTTAAAGATAATTATTAAAATAAAATAAATTCTTAAAATGAACTTATTTAGTATAGGTTTTAATATTATAAAATAATCACTAATTTTATACTTTTAATTCATTTTGATTAGCATTTTCTTTTCTTGTGTCCCCATTTGAAATTAATGCAGCATGATGGGGACAGTGAGTGAGCAGAGGGAATTTGACGGTGGATGGATGGAAGGAGAAAAGAGAGTGAAGTAAGTAGTTATTGTGCAGACAATGTTATCAGAGAAAACTGACAAGTCTGCAATATATGAAAGCATGCAGTACACTGCATTTAGTCAAAACTCTATCACTGCAAACTAACTACTAATATCGCTTGCTTTCTACACTTCCAATTTACATCAGATCTACCAAACTCAAACTATTTACTTTTTATTTTTAGGGTTTCAAAAAAGTTGGACTATTTTACCTACAAATATAATATGACATTTTTATAAGTGAAGATATATATATATATATATATGTTCATCATACTTTACCTTCAATACAAATTTCTCTTCTCATTATGTTTTGATATTTAATACTTGATGGTGATGATAGGTGAGGATCTTCATCTATCTAGAAGCTACATTCATTCTTAAACTATATAACATCAATGCATTATCTTTTGAAATGCAAATCCATTTTAGTTGTCTAAATTGGTTGCTTTTTCAAGCCAATTACGTATTCCTATATAGTATATATGAAAGACCATGTGAGTTTGTCTCTTATAAATACCGTTCTTGTAACACTCTACAACCTATATCTTATACTAATAATCAATGATCGTGCGCACTTAGTTTTAGTTTCAGTTTCAACTTGTAACTTCTTTAATCAAACATTAATTCGAAGGTTCTAAGAGATTCAGAATTTGATTATTTAAACGAAGCATAACATAACAAATTATGTGTTTTACCACTTGCAGCAATGGTAACACCAATATCTTTTCACGATTTGTGATCTTCAATATCATTATGTATTTGCGTTTATCTGGTAATGTGCATAGTTTATGCTGAGCTCAATATTCTTCTAAATCGGATCGAGAACTTGATCCATATCCAAGTAAGTAACATGTGCAAACACCTCAGTTCAAGGACAACATTGGACGAGAAACAAACAAAGTAACATTAACTATATTATTGCCTTATTAATGTGTTGAACAGTATTTTTGTATGGCAAAAGGAATTCATTTTGAGGTTCCTTTTATGCATGTTTTGGAGAAATTTTGATGGGCATTCCGAGGGAAGGGAAAGGTAAAGGATCCATTGTCACAGGTTCATCTGGGTGGAGTAAGAACCACTCATATTGGGTCACAACATAGTGCACAAATATGAGGATGTTTAACTTGGCTAATTGGTACCCTGCACAAACTCTTGGTCCTCCCCCAAAGGGAACATATGCATATTGGGGCACTCCCTCCTCAAACCTACTTGGGTTGAAACTCATTGGATCCTTAAAATACTCTTCATTGTAATGTGTTCCGTATGTTGTCCACAGCACCTGAGAAGAACCAAGAAAAAAACCAATTATACCAGATACTATGGTCTAAAACTGACATAAAAAATCTTTTTAAACCTATGTATATGGATTCAAACTGTATAAGAATGTAACAAGAAAGTAGTATTCACCTTCCACCCTCTAGGAATCACGAATCCTTCATATTCGATATCAGTGATAGCCTTTCTGAAAGAACCAAAGATGGGAGGGAACAATCTCATGCTTTCTCTGGCAACTTGCCATGTATACTTCATCTTCTTTATATCCTCCATTGTCAGATTCTCACCCTGGTTTTTGTTGCTCATTATGCCAACATGTTCTGCATGAAATTAAGTGTACTTTTTCAGTAATCAACTTTAGATACTTTTTTTTTTGCATTATTTAGAAGGCACAGGCATAAATGCTTTACCTTCAAGAATTTTTCCGTAGCAATCAGGATGCTGAGACAGCATCTTGAATGTCATAGCAACAGCAAAAGAAGTGGTATCATGAGCTGCAAAAACTAGTAACACCACATTGTCTATGACCTCTTTTTCACTTATCTCTCCTTGGATCATACCTGATACCAATTTCGACAGCAGCATTCCATCTTGTTCTCTTTCTGAGCTTCCTTCCATTTCCCTTCTCTTCTCTCTCACCACTTTCACCAACATCTTTTCTATCTCCACCCTGGCCTTCTTTGCCCTCCAGAATCTAGAACCTGGAAACATAACTGCTGGGGAAAACACTCCTTCCAACACTCTTTCAAAGGTATCTAACATACCTGGTTCCACTCTGATTCCCAACAGACACTCAAACACTATGCTAAAAGTGAGGACTTTTGTTGAACGGTGAATGCTGATATTCTCTTGGCCCTTCCACTTTGTAGCCAAATGAAACTGCACAGAGTTGCATAATCTTGGAACCAGCACCTCAAGTCCAGCATAACCAAGCGTTGTGGCAATGACACCGCGGAGGAACCTGTGCCTTTCACCATCTTTCTCCATGATGGAGTCCCTTCCCATGAGCTCAACTGATGAAGAAGGCCAAGAGCTTTTCACCAACTTGAACTCGTTGGAGAGTAAGAATTTATTGGCCTCAGCTCCATTCACAACCACAGTTGGAGACCCCATGATCCTTGTTCTGAAGATCTTCCCGTGTTTCACAACACGAGGATGAACAAACTCTTCAAATAACTTGTTTCTCCTCTGAGCATTGAAGAATTCCATGGTCTCCCCAATCAGTGGAAACCCCATTTCCCCTGGGGGCAGCTTCCTTTTGTCTTTGCAGCATTGCTTGTGCCTCAAGAAAATGAGAGAAACTAGAAGGGGGAACAAACCCCACAAAATAAAATAGATAATGTCCCCGAACATTGTAAGGATTTGATAATTCTGAACTCGTATCTATGTATTTTTTTGAAACTCAAATACTGATTGTTTAGTTCACCACATCTTTGTATATATAGGAATCTGTAGTTCGTGGAATAAGTCAAACCCAAATGAAATTTATGATAATTATAATGTTGATCATCCTCAAAGTCAATCCCTTCCACATAAAATTTTCATTTGCAAGCCTGTGATCCTGGTCAAATTGACAGAAAAGAAAAGAAAAATCGAAAAGCAATACTACAGCACCAGAGCTGTTGCGAAAAGAAGCACAAAGTAGATTCCTTGAACTAGTGATAGATTCATTAAGTGTTCCAAAAGAATGACACGTAATCATCATTACGTACCTGAGAAACTCATGATGGAAGAAAATAAGAGTAGTTTTGTTTTCTCTTTCTGGTCAACGCTAGAAGCTTTGTAGTTAACCAAGAATCCCTAAAAATCTGGTGAAGTCTCGTTATTTTAAGTGACTTTGCATCGTGTTTTGGTCATGATGATTGCTGATCATTGCAGCAATGTAAATACTGATTGATGTCTGATGGTGCAGAATCACCGTCTTTGAATCTCCCCTTTACAATATCTGTTTAAAGTAATTAGAAAGGTAGGCTTATCATGTTGGAGATAATGTTATTTGGAACCGCCTAAGCCATGAATTATCTTAAACAAAGTTTTTGGAGGTGGTTTAAACTAAATCAGCATCATTTTCTCACGTTAGAAAGCTGGACTTTGTGAATTTAATTGCTTGTTGGGGAATGTTTAGCAGAGAAGGTTCATCATTGCATGTGTAAAAGGAACTAAACACAAGCTGTGAATGAATTGTACAAACTGTTGTTCTCTTACAAGAAATATTGCGTTTACATTCATAGCAAGATCTGCATCTGCTTAATGACACAACATTTTGACTCAATATTGCTTACACCCTTTTGATTTGATGTTTAAGAGATAATTATTGTTTGACATAAACCGACTATTGTTTTTTATGTTCAGTGTCTGAGGAAGTTTGTTTAAGATTATTAAGATTCGGTTTTTGAGAAATTGTTTAACATTTTGGGTATGGATAATCATGGATCTATGTGATTTCACTGAAGAATTGTTAAGATAGAAGAAAAGAAAAATTGGGTTTACAAGTGACATCAATTATTTTGTAACAAAGATTAAATAGATCTGATCACAGTTGAATAAATTGTGGTATTTAAACTTGTATTACATTTTTAAATAAAAAGTTATATTCTAACTAAAAGTTATAATTTTTGATCGAGTGATTGATATTATCAAAAACATTGTTGTGTTGGCTTCCATTGAAAGTTATGGATTCTATGTCAACATCTAAGTATGTAACCACCGAAAATGTTGCCAATGGATTGAGACTGTGGACTTCGAAGAAAGCAACAGCGTTTATGTGAAGGACATTGTTTGCATGTGATGCACTGAGACACCTTAAACTGTTGCATTCAATGCCCCCTAAGACTTTCTTTATCAAACCAACTTGTTCCTAGTCACAACACGTATCACCAATAACATTATCTTTTCACAGTACAATTGCACAACAAAAAATAATAACTGAGGAAAAGACTATGCGATCAATAGATGGTTAACAAGATGAAAACAAAAATAGAGAAATCGAACTATTTACTTCCGATGGATCTCTTAAGGAATATTAATAAGAAAAATTATATTTAATCAGTTATTTTACTATGCTCCGATGAGAACTTTAATTTTGAAATTACATAAAGAATGTTACCTTTATATGCAATGGTATTTAATTTTTCTTAAAAAAAAGTGCAAAACGAATATACAGTTGAAGATGAAGCAAGGTGGGGGAGGTGAAAGGAAAAAGAAGACAAAAGATGAATCTGGTACCACTTTCAAACAATGTTAAAAGAGACCAAATAAATTCTATTTAACCATTTAGAGACTCAATTGAATAGAAAAACGTAAAAACAAAAATGAATCATAAAACTAATATGTAGACCAAATTACTAATTAAGAAAAAAAAAGTTTTAAATACTATTTTAATCTCTGTTTTAGTTCAGTTTGTTTAATTTGATCATTTTTTTTCACACTCAATTGTGTTGAAAATAGTCCAAATGTAAGTTAAAATCTCATTGGATAGAATAGATAAATTTAAATATTATATAAAAATAAATGTCCATAATACCATTGCATTAAAATTTTTAGATAAAAATAGTATCAAATGTCTTATAAAACTAATGTTATATATATAGAATCACAATCTCTCAATGATTACAACCATCCCATAACTCAACAATTTAATCTCTCATTTGCTAAATTATGTTTAATTTCATCTTTTTCGTTCACATTTCACATTAATTAAAAAAGACTTGTCTAGTTCTTCCATGGTAATGAATGATCTCAAAAGGGACCAAACCACCTTTGCCAAAACAGTAACAGTCCATGAAAACTTAACAACCCTATTGATGACACACTTTCCAGTTACAACATCAATAACCATTTCACTTCCTTACAATTAACAACACCTTTGTCGTTTGTATCTTTGCCTACAATGTCAACTTGTTTTGCTCATATATAAGCTACACATTTATGTTTGTATTATCAGCAAGTACTTATCTTTTTAACAGTTGACAGGTTCTAATGCAGGTTTACAGATATACACACAAACCTTACATAACATAAGGTCATTGTTATTTTAAGTACTTATAATACATTATAGTTGTGTATATACACGTATTTCTACTACAGCAAAAATACCATAAAAATGGAATGTCTTACAATCACAATATCATAATGACCCGATTAGTATACATAAACAAGTATGTAATGTGGAAATTAAAAGCGATGTTTGATTAATGATACTTTCATGAAAATGTGATGACAGCTTGTAATCTTACCGGCAAAAAAGAAGGGAAGAGGGCACTCGTATTCACTACTCTCCCCACATATTTTAGTAAACTCACCTACCCTCTGCCATTCTCATTTAGTTCGAAATGACTCACTTCTAGTTTTACACATTTGGATTTTTTTTATCCTTTTAATTGCCTTAGTTAAATAGGAATTTTTTGTTGCTGTGCAGAATGAAAAAAACATAAATAAACATACGTTTTAATAAATATCAGTATACCGGTGTTCATTACCATTTATGTACTTGACATGGAACACAGAATAGTAAACAGTGATCACTGTGAATACCAAGTCAAATATGCATCCAACAAAACTACTTCTGTAAGGTAGGTATCTATGTAAAGTGAAAACAAAAAAAGATGAAATTATGTACCACATATCCATCATATCAACGACAAATGTATCTTTATTTTCCTACTTTATACAAGAAATTGGTAAGTTACAACAAGCTTAGTTTCATATATCTATATGAAGACATGGGAGTATAGAATACATCTTATACATATGACTAGGTATTTGTGTACATCTTATTATACAAATGATAATACAATTAACCCAGAAAATTTTGAGAGTGCTATTATAAATACCTAAAATCTTTCATGGGTATATCTGCCCCAATAAATGCATGGGGTTATGGAGATTTCTCTATCAAGACTTTGATTTATTGAAAGATAAAGAAAGATATAGCACTTACTTAACTTTCAGAATATAAACTCTTTTTGAGTAAGCATAGCATGGATGTAATTTGTAGCATTATATGCCAAATACACACACCAAGCTAATGAGTAATTTCAGTTCAATCCAGCTGAAGCTCATGAATCGACAAGAAATAACGCCGTAGTTATGAGAGAGTGCACATCATAGGGGTACGTGTTGAACTGAATTCACGTCCAGCGTTTAAGGCTATTTTAGAAAATTCAGGCATTATTGCATGAAGTAGTAGTAAATATGGAGTAAATGCACCTGCAAAACATCAACTAACTCTCATACTCTTCCACCTGCTAATATTTACTCCACTCTGTGAACCATTTTATATATATCATTCCCACTTCACTCCCTTCTCCACACTCAAACCTTCCCTTCTCTTCTTTCTCAGAGTGTTCTAAGCAGTCAGTGATAATGGGTAGGAAAAAACATAGTCCTACTTCTATCACTATCTTCACATTGCTAGTTGGGGTGCTTTCCCAGCACCTTGTCATCCCTGTGATGTGTTCCACTACCCCCGTTGAGGACCAGAAGAACAACCACTCTCCAGGTCCACATGCACAAGGAGGTTCTCCCACAAATTCATCAAACTCTCTGTGTAATTCTCTAACCGAATAATACTTTTTGTTTCATTGTTTATGCAAAATATATAAACATATCATTAACCAGCTCTTCAGTTTTCCCTGATAGCTACAGTAGGCCATTTACATTCAAATTTGAAGTATGAAATGATCAAAAGCTCATAAAGACACTACTTTGACGTTTAACTTTCTAATCTAATATTATACCTTGCTTTCACTTCTTGAAGGTTCATACTGCTCTCCATCTCATGGCTCTGGAGGCAGTGGTCATGGAAGCACACCACATTCACATCATCATGGATCACACTCTCATCATGGAAGTCCATCACATCACGGATCCCCATCACATCATGAATCCCCATCACATGGAGGTGGAGGAAGTTCCACTCCAACCCCATGCACTCCCCCAGGTGGTGGTGGAAGCTATGATCCAACTCCATCACCACCCTCAGGTGGTGGTGGTGGAAGCTACAATCCAACCCCATCACCACCCACAGGTGGTGATGGAAGTTACAATCCAACTCCATCAACTCCTCCAGGTGGTGGAAGCTATGACCCAACCCCATCACCACCCACAGATGGTGGTGGAAGTGGAAGTTACAATCCAACCCCATCAACTCCTACTCCTCCTGATGGTGGAAGCTACAATCCAACTCCATCAACTCCCCCTAGTGGTGGAAGTTATGACCCAACCCCATCACCACCCACAGGTGGTGGATATTACAATCCAACCCCATCAACTCCCCCCGGTGGTGGAAGCTATGATCCAACCCCATCGCCACCTGAGGGTGGTGGAAGTTACAATCCAACCCCATCGCCACCTGATGGTAGCAATTGTGGAACTCCACCACAAGAACCCTCTACTCCAACACCCTCAGTCCCAACGACCCCATCAACCCCTTCAACACCATCAAACCCTCCATCAGGAGGTAGTGGGTACTACAACTCACCACCAACTTATGGAGGTGGTAGCCCCCCAGTCACTGTGAGCCCACCTTCAGTCCCTATTGACCCCGGCTCCCCCACTATCCCCTCCACTCCCCCTTACCTTCCTTCGCCAACTCCTTTCACTGGTACATGCAAGTAAGTTCTCTTCATTACATTGCACGGTAAACTATCATATGACATACAGATACAGTTAAGTAACCAATGAATTTTCCTCTAAATTGCAGCTACTGGAGTACTCACCCAGGACTCATCTGGGGATTGCTAGGCTGGTGGGGAACCTTAGGCCATGTATTCGGTGTCTCTAACGTACCAGCTTTTGGTGCCAGTCTCAGCTTGCCACAAGCACTTTCCAACACCAGAACTGATGGACTAGGAGCACTCTACAGAGAAGGTACAGCTTCCTTTCTTAACTCCTTGGTGAACAACAGGTTCCCTTATACAACCCAGCAAGTCAGAGACAGTTTTGTAGCATCTCTCCGCTCAAACAAGGATGCAGCAGCACAAGCCAACCTCTTCAGGATGGCCAATGAGGGGCGAATGAAGCCTCGACCATGATACAGTTAATTTGGCTCGTGTGTCAGTTTATTTTGTTAAGAATGTAATATCCAAGACTCCTAAGAGTGTGTTATTTAGGTTCTTATCATGTGTAGGATGGATATCGTTTTACTTTTCAAGTTCATGTTAGCCTTTATGGTTCCTTATTTTGTAATAAAATTAAAATATCGTTATTTCTTTTCACTATATATGATAAAATGTTAAGTTCTTATTAAGCCAGATAATTTTCATTATATAACAATCTCATCAACTCGGCTGAAACGGAAGGCATAATCAGAACTGCGATATTATTCATCATATAAAAACTGACGATTGTTTTAGGTTACTGCACAGAACTCTCACCACTAAAGGGGTACATCACCTTCTCATCAAAGAAAGGTCAAAAATAAGGATATGCATAATCTATAAAGGAAATTGATTATCCATAAAGTTTAATCTAGAACTAGGCCTATACTAGAAATGTTGATTCTTCATGAAACATGAATTGCATTCAATTTATAAGAACGATTTAAGGAGTCTTAGAAACATGAGCACGGTTCACAATATAAAGTATGAATTTGTCTAGAACTGTTTCCTAATGAAGTGCAAGGGAGAATGGTTTTCTTGCCAGTAAGTACAAAAAAAAACAAAAGCAACATATGGACCAAGATGCTAGCAATGGTGCTCCTATGTGAATTGGGAATGATGAGTTATAGTGGCAGAGGAAGGATTAAAGCGTCATGTGGGCTCTAATTAATGCCTTTTAAGTGCCTCAACGGGAAGTGTACAAGGCTGTGGAAATGGTCCACAACAATTGCATTGGTAGGTAAAGACTATAAAAGGAGGGTAGTCTTCCCGGTGTAATGTAGAAAGATTTATTATATTTGTAAAACACAAACACGCAGGCAAAACCCTACACGCTTATGCGACTTACCAAATATTGATAAAGATAATAACTGAGATCTTAAAACACCTCTACTACATTAGAGTACTTCGTAAGAATGGAAAATTGCTTGTGTACATATATACAAACACACACACTTGTGTTGATG